>ERZ791680.476-NODE-476-length-43798-cov-5.246942_pt1 | contig 43798 bp, 43 predicted proteins | sample MGYA00510051_ERZ791680 | MGnify/ENA primary metagenome ERZ791680 (study PRJEB30046, sample SAMN00715238) | human gut metagenome | study: EMG produced TPA metagenomics assembly of the A metagenome-wide association study of gut microbiota in type 2...
TTCTTCTGAACTCCAACATGGAGTATCTGATCATGCAAATGGTTTGCGGTCACGAGATCGGGCATGATACCTTTCACCGTGATCTTGCCAAAGGAAACGAACCGCTCCCGGAGTTCGTGCTGTTCGATATGCGCACAAAACACGAATATGAGGCGAATGCGTTTGCCTCACACCTGATCATTGACGATGATGAGCTGATTGACCTGATGAAGCAGGACTACGATGTGGTGCAGCTCTCGGCTGCAATGGGAACAAACATCAACCTGATGCTGATCAAGCTCAACGAACTGAACCGCATGGGCTGGCAGCTCAACTTGCCTTATGTACCGCACTCTGACTTCCTGAAAAATGTCAGACCGGAGGGGTGAATGAGGATGAAGGATAGTAATTAGATGAACAACGACGACTATAAAGAAGCCCTTTTCTATGCCGCTTCCACCTTTAACGAACGCTTGGGGGCAGAGTTCAGTGAGGACAACCTTGTACTGCGCTGCTTTCAGACGGAAAACCAGCAGGAAGTCTTTGAGCAGTTCTGCAAGCAGTATTTCCCTGACCGGCTGGAAGACCGCTATACAGAGGACGGCTATTTTGACTTTCACGCCTCTGCCTTCATCGGCAAAGAAGACGGCGTTGACGGAATCCTGCTGCGGACAGACATAGCGCGTCATCCGGCAGTGTTAAAACACATTCTTCTGCATGAGCTGGCGCATATCTTCTGCATCCGCAACGAGCTTGACGGAGATAACTTCTATGAGCAATACTGCATGGACGATGCCATCAGCCGCGAAGAGGACGGAACCATTAACGCCGGTTATGCGGTCTGGCGGGAACTGATTGCGGAGCTGATTGCATTTGAGCTGGATGACAACTGCGATGTAGTTCCGCTTCGACGCAAGAAAGACCTACTCAGCTATTACGAAGGAGAACTCCTGACCGGCAACGGAAAAATGGGCGTCAGCATGATTCTCTGTGAGGCAATGACCAGTGCTGAGGGCGAAGCGTCTATGACATGGGACGCTGCCAAAAGCAAGTTTACGCGGTTCAAGCCCTTTGATGATCCGCTGTACAGGGACTTGCTGGAACTGGTTTTTACACACGTTAGAGAATACTTTATCGTGATCGACCGCGACTTTATCTATGAAATTGGAGTTTTGTATCTGAGCATTGCCGCACAAGCGATGATTGCGTCCCTAAAGAACAGATTTCAGGAAGAATAGGCAGACCGAAAGAGAGAAAGGACGGGCAACGATATGAAATATAAGCTGTTTCGCTCCCCCGGTAATCTGGACAAGGCAGTCCGGAAGCACGAACTGGTTGCCGTGGAGACCGGCAAGAACATTGATGATGTGGCAGAAGCGCTTATCCGTGATGTTCGGGATGATCTTGCGGAAATGCCGGAGTATGCGCACTGTGAAACCGCTGCGTATGCACCGGAACCAATTCAGGAGCATCGCCGCGTAAGACGTTATCAGTATGAGATGATGGGTGTTGTTTACCCGCAGTATGCGGAGAAGAACATCCTGATTGATTATGGCGTGATTGAAGAGGCGGAGTAATGTCAAAGAGATATGCCAGACAACTACATAGTGCAGATGGTTTGATTGCCGCCGTCGAACAATACGGCTTTCTGCCCTTCTTTCGGAACGAGATTCACGGCTTCTCCATCGAGGAACTTTGCCCACCTGAGTTATGGTTTGCGGATGATGTAGATGGTCCGTGGGAATGGAAAGGACCGGCTGCGCGGAGCGGCAAATGTCTTTACGGCAAACTTTTCAACAAGAAGGCTGGATTTGTGAGTCGGGAGTGGATTCCGGACTTTGCGAACTTCCGGCGTGACGGCTATGACTTTGACGCCCGTTGGGATGACGGCTTGGCGTCCTACAAGGACAAGGAGCTTTATGAAGCCATAGCCGGTGAAGGCAGGATGCTTTCCAAACGGCTGAAAGAGGCTCTGAACTACCGCAAGGGCGGCAACACCGGTTTTGAGACGTGCATCACGCGGCTGCAAATGCAGAGCTATGTCTGCATCGCGGATTTCGTCTATATGCAGGACAGATACGGAAGACCTTATGGCTGGGGTGTCGCAGAGTATGCGACGCCGGAAGAACTTTTCGGGTACGACCTTATCACATCTGCCTATCAGCGAGACCCGCAGGAATCCAAAGAACGCATTCTAAAACATCTGCAATCACGTCTGCCTAACGCGACCGAAATGCAGCTTGAGAAAATCATAAAGGGGTAACGCAATGGACGATATTATCTTTGAGAAGGATTACCGGGAAACCGAGTCTGCCGAATACGATAAATGGTGCGATGAGGTGTTTGACCGCGCAGTTAATTGTGGTATGCTGAAAGCGTACTCCGAAGCAATGGACAAGATACCAAAGATCATTGTACCGGAGGACAAGAAGAACTACGAGTATCTTCTGGAACGCTGTGATGCGTTTGTCAAGCAACACCGCGGGTATATCAAGGGAATCGTGGACTATCATCGTTGGCACGCGGAAATCAATATGTTTCTTCCGTTTGCGGAGTTCGATGACTCAGAAGACCTTGCATTTTTGAAAGAAATTGCAGAAAAATCGCAAACCGTCTGCTTCTCCCCGGACGAAGAAGGTGGCATTCGCGTTCATATTTTTATCAACTACTTTGAAGAATTGATGTCAGCCGAACACAAGTCATACATCGAATACGATGCTATTATGCAGGACAAGAAACTATCTGAGTTACTTGGCATACCGGAGCTTTCTGACGAGGAAAAAGAACTCGCCCTGAAAATGAAGGGCATACTTGACCGCATTGATGATGAAACAAGGATTGACCGTACCACGGCTTTTCGAGCCGTGCTTGATAAGATGACAAAAGAGCCGGAAGAAAACTGGTCGCTTCATTATATGGCAACATTGCTGGAAGCTCTGCTATACTTCATGCTGAATGAAGGAAATGAAAAGATTGATGAGGAAGAACACAATGAGTAAGAAACTTGTAGCGTATTTTTCTGCGTCCGGCGTGACCGCAAAGGTTGCCGAGACGCTGGCAGAGGCAATCGGCGCGGACATCTTTGAGATTGAGCCGAAAGTGCCTTATACGGAAGCCGATCTGAACTGGATGGACAAGAAAGCCCGCAGCACGATTGAGATGAACGATCCTGTTTCCCGTCCAGAGATTGCCATAAAGCGGGACAACATGAAGGACTACGACACAATTTTTGTGGGCTTCCCGATCTGGTGGTACGTTGCGCCGACGATTATCAATACGTTCCTTGAGAGCTATGATATGACCGGCAAGACGATCATCCCGTTTGCAACCTCCGGAGGAAGCGACATTGGCAAGACGAACGAACGCCTTGCGCCGAGCTGCAAAGGCGCAAAGCTGATGGACGGCAAGGTTTTCAAGGGCTGCGTCGGGCATCAGGAGCTTGCGGCGTGGGTTGAAGGACTTGGACTTTAAGGGGCAGACAAATCGGAAGTTGTGGAGGAGATGCATGAAATACTTATATTTGCATGGATTGGGGCAAAATGCCGACAGTTGGAACAAGGTGACAAGCGCAACAGAAGTGTCGGAAAATAGCGCATGCTTGGATTTAGCAGAAATGGTCAAAGGAAAAGTAGCAACATATTCCGCTCTCTACTCTGCTTTTTCAGAAATGTGTAACGCGGAAAATGAAGATATCATATTATGTGGTCTCTCTTTGGGCAGTGTATTGGCACTAAACTATGCGATAGACTATCCCCAAAAAGTAAAGGCACTGGTTTTGATTGCAGCGCAGTATAAGATGCCTGCGAGATTATTAAAGCTGCAAAATGCGCTGTTTCATTTTATGCCGCAGTCAATGTTTCAACAAACCGGATTTGGAAAACTCGATTTTATAAGTCTGTGTAGTACCATGGCAGAACTTGATTTTAGCGATTCGTTGAACCAAATCTCCTGCCCTGCATTGGTCGTTTGTGGAGAAAAAGACAAAGCTAACAAAAAAGCGTCAATCGAACTTGCAGATATTCTGAAGTGTTCCCAATTCAAGGAAATTTCGGAAACAGGTCATGAAGTAAATTTGGAGTCCCCAGAAAAATTAGCATCCTTATTGCGGGAGTTTTATAAAAGTATCTGACAACTTCCAGTTTGTTTAATTGGACAACTCGAAATTTGTCAAAGAAACTTGATGACAATTAAGTGATAGTATTGCAGAAATGACAATCTGAAATTGAGGAGATAAATAAGTATGAATACAAAACAGAAACAAATTTTAGCATGGGTTCTCCTTAGTTGTGGAGTTATTATCGCCGGTGTAATACTTGGTGGTATTACCGGAAAACTTGTTTTAGACCACATCATATAAGGAGAAATGTCATGTTCAGTACAAATAAAAATCGTAAAATAGGTATGTTGATATTTCTGTTTGTTGTATCCTTTATTGTGGGTATGCTCATCAACATTCAACGTCTTGGGTCTTTACCGATGAAGCTTATCCAAGTTGAATGGAATGATACAGTAGGATGTGTGTATGAAAATCTTGATTATGAAAATCCGAGCGACCACAAATATGATTTATATGTGCCGAAAAATCTTGATACGCCAGAGTCAAAATGCCTGATTCTTTATATACACGGAGGAAGTTTTAATTCCGGGAGCAAAGAAGATGGCGATGCGTGGTGCAAATATTATACGTCAAAAGGATACGTAACAGCAACGGTTGATTATACATTGCAATCAAAGAAGGGAAAAAGTGAAGAAGAATTACTCAACGCCAGTCTTGAGTTAATGAATGAAGAAATTCTAAGCTGTGTTGCCGCAATCAAGGAGCAGGCATCGCAGCTTGGAATTGATTTAACACAAATGGCTACCTGTGGGGTGTCAGCAGGTGGAACACTTGCGATGAACTATGCATATAAAAATGCTGACATTTCTGCAATCCCAGTAAAGTTTGTCTTTCAACTCGCAGGTCCTGCTTCATTTGAGCCATCCGATTGGAGTTTGCTGAAATCGATAGACCATATAACCACAGATGCGGATTTTGCAACCATGATGACAGGGGTTAGAATTACAGATGAAATGATGGCATCAAAAGAGTATCTTCCGTATATTTACTCTGTTTCGCCTACATATTTGGTGGATGCAAACTCGGTGCCGACCTTGATGGGGTATGGACTAATCGACCATTGTGTGCCGACTCAACTTAAATACCCTTTAATAGATGCATTGAAAGAGAATGGTGTGCCATACGATTATGTTGAATTTCCAAAATCGAACCATGGAATGTATAATGATATTGATAAATTGCAGGAGTTTATCAATCTATCACTTGAATACTGTGATAAGTATTTTGATAAATAAGATAAAGACAAATTCCAGTTTAACGAACAGGAGATGATGAACGCATGAAAATCCTACATGAACTTTCTTGGCTATGGGAAACGCTGGGCATTGCGCTTGTTGCTGCGGCTGTCTGCATGGCTTGCACTGCTCTGATTGGCAAGGCAGCAAAGAAGAAACTCAGCAAAAAGTTGTTGGCGGTCATAGGGGCTGCGGCATTTGTGGGCGCGATTCTGGCGGTCATTCTGATCGCCCGGACACCGATGCCGCTTTGACAGAATAGGAGAAACTGACAATGATTGTTCTTACAGAGCAGATAGAGATTCCGGCTTCCTATGAAAAATTAAAGGCATGGACTGCTAACTTTGAGGAAGAGTTTGTGAAATGGAGTCCCTACCACATCGAATGTAATCTCTATAACGGGAACTATCATGCGGGAAGCAAGGTCCGCTTCCGCGAGATTGTTATGGGGCTGGACTACGATGTGACAGGCACGATTACGGAATGCGAACAGGATGAGAACCACTTCCGCATTGTATTCCGGAGCGACAAGAAAACAGCGTTCATCACCTTTGAAGGAAAAAGAACTGAAACAGGATGCCATTTCTCTCACACCGAGGCTTTCGGCATGACCACGCCGGTAATTGGGGCGATCATGAACTTTCTGATCTTCAAGGTGTTTTTCAGGAAAAAGGCAAACTGGCAGCTTATCCGGGATGATATGATTCTGGATAACAGGTATTTATATGACATTCTGACCAAGGGAAAATACCCGGAAAGAATCCCGATGGACAAGCTGCTGACCGGCGCGAAGTAACCGAATGGGAGGGCTTGATCATGCCGCTTCAAATCGTCAGAAATGACATCACAAAAATGAAGGTGGACGCCATCGTCAATGCTGCCAACGAGTCGCTGCTGGGTGGCGGCGGTGTGGACGGCTGCATTCATCGCGCTGCAGGACCGGAGCTGCTGGCAGAATGTGAAACGCTCCACGGCTGCGAAACCGGGAGCGCAAAGATCACGAAGGGCTATCGTCTGCCCTGCAAATATGTCATTCACGCAGTCGGTCCGCGCTGGTATGACGGACGGCATGGGGAGCACGAACTGCTGATCTCCTGCTATCGGACATCGCTCATGCTGGCGAAGGAATACGGATGCGAATCGATTGCGTTCCCGCTGATTTCCTCTGGCATCTTTGGCTATCCGAAGGATCAGGCTCTCAAAGTGGCGATTGACACCATTAGCAGTTTCCTTCTTGAAAACGAAATGACGGTGTACATCGTCATTTTCGACCGCAAAGCCTATCAGATCAGCGGCAAGCTGTTTGCCGACATTGCTTCATACATAGATGACCGCTATGTGGACGAGCATACCGATAGTCGTTATGAGCGTCTGCGCAGAATGAGTTCCTTCCGGATGGAAGAACCCATGCCCTGCGAGTCCTCCGTCTGCGATGAAGATGCAATCGAACAGCTCATCCCTCCTGTCTCTGCGGCAGTTGCTCCTAAAAAGGCGGCAACCCTTGATGACGCACTGGGACAGATCGATGAGAGCTTTTCGGAGATGCTTCTGCGGAAGATTGACGAGCGCGGCATGACGGACTCGCAGTGCTACAAGAAGGCGAATATTGACCGGAAGCTCTTCTCGAAGATCCGCTCGGACAAATCATACAAGCCTTCCAAGCCCACCGTAATTGCATTTGCCATCGCCCTTGAGCTGCCACTTTCCGAAATGAAGGATATGCTCATGAAGGCGGGCTTTGCACTCTCCCACTCCAACAAGTTTGACATCATCGTGGAGTATTTCGTGGAGCATGGGAACTATAACGTCTTTGAGATCAACGAGGCTCTGTTTGCCTTTGACCAGAGCCTCATAGGTGCATAATCTGACGATGAAGGAGGCTTAGAAGATGAAGCAACGTACCTATATCGCAATCGACCTGAAATCCTTCTACGCCTCCGTGGAATGCCGGGAGCGCGGCTTAGATCCTCTGGACACAAATCTTGTTGTCGCGGACGAAAGCCGGACGGACAAGACCATCTGCCTTGCCGTCACACCCTCCCTCAAAAGCTACGGCATCTCCGGGCGCGGGCGTCTATTTGAAGTCAAGCAACGTGTGAAGGAAGCAAATGCCGGACGTCAGCATGATGCACCGGGACGCAGACTGGAAGGATCATCGCACTTCTTCTCGGAGCTGCAAGCAGATCCGTCTCTGGCGATTGACTTCATCATCGCGCCGCCCCGGATGGCGTACTATATGGAATACAGCACCCGCATCTATCAGGTCTACCTCAAGTACATTGCGCCGGAGGACATCGTAGTCTACTCCATCGACGAGGTGTTCATGGATGTGACGGACTACCTGAACACCTACAAGCTCTCCGCCCATGATCTCGCCATGAAGATCATCCTCGATGTGCTTGAAACAACCGGCATCACAGCAACCGCAGGAATCGGCACGAATCTTTTCCTCTGCAAAGTGGCAATGGACATTGTGGCGAAGCACATCCCCGCCGACAAAAACGGCGTCCGCATTGCAGAGCTGGATGAGATGAAGTTCCGGCGCGAGCTTTGGACGCATCAGCCCCTCACAGACTTCTGGCGTGTGGGTCGAGGCATTTCCAAGAAACTTGAGCAGAACGGGATGTTCACGATGGGCGATGTTGCCCTCTGTTCAGAGCGGAACGAAGACTTGCTTTACAAGCTCTTCGGGAAGAATGCAGAATTGCTCATCGACCATGCGTGGGGCTGGGAGCCTACGACCATTGAGGCAATCAAGGCATACCGTCCCAGCTCCAACAGCCTCAGCTCCGGTCAGGTATTGCACTGTCCCTACGAGCCGCAGAAGGCGAAGTTGGTTGTGCGGGAAATGACGGATTTGCTTGTGCTGGACTTGGTGGACAAGGGGCTTGTCACCGACCAAATGGTTCTCACAGTTGGCTACGACATCGAGAACCTAATCGATCCGGCACGACGGGCAAAGTATCACGGTGCGGTGGAGAAAGACCCCTACGGTCGGGAGATTCCCAAACAGGCGCACGGGTCCATCAACCTCGACGGTCACACATCATCTACCCGCAAAATAATGTGTGCTGTGTCAGAACTCTTCGACCGGATCGTGGATAAGAATCTGCTTGTCCGCCGTATGTATGTTGTTGCAAATCATGTCCTGCCGGAAGCTGATGTACCGAAGAAAAACGACGGTGCAGTCCAGCTCGACCTCTTTACCGACTATGCCGCCGAAGAGGAAAAACAGAAAGCCGAAGATGCCGCTTTGGAGCGTGAGCGGAAGATACAAGCCGCCACGCTTGCCATCAAGAAGAAGTATGGAAAGAACGCCATCCTCAAGGCAATGAATCTTGAAGAAGGTGCAACCGCGAAAGACCGCAATGCGCAGATTGGAGGGCATAAGGCGTGAACGGAAAATACGACGAGATCATGGGACTTCCTCACCACGTTTCCAAAACGCGACCACAAATGCCGATGTCAGATCGTGCAGCGCAGTTTGCGCCCTTTGCCGCCCTCACCGGCTATGATTCTGCAATCAAGGAAACCGGACGTCTGACCGACGAAAGGATTGAGCTTGATGAGGGAGCCTTGACCGCTTTGAACATGAGGTATCAGCTTCTCATGGATGCCCTTGATGAAGAGCCGGAGGTTGAAATAACCTACTTCAAACCTGATGAGCGCAAAGCTGGCGGTGCGTATGTAACTGCAACCGGCGCAGTCATAAAGGTTGATGACTTTGAGCGCCTGATTACCATGCAGGACGGCACGAAGATTCCGATGGATGACATCCTAAGCATTGACGGAGAGCTGTTCTTGTCCTTAGAATAATGTCGCTTGCCATGCGACCAAATGAAGTGAATACCGGAGTACAATATGACTGTAAGGTGAGACACCAAGCAGTCATATTTTTATATACGGAGGTACAAAACATGAGAAAGAACTTGACGGAGATCGTATTCATCCTTGATCGCAGCGGCTCTATGAGCGGACTGGAAACAGACACCATCGGAGGATTCAACTCCATGATTGAAAAGCAGAAAAAAGAAAATGGCGAGGCATTGATCTCTACCGTTCTCTTTGACAACGTGAGCGAGGTTATCCATGACCGTGTGCCGGTTCAGAAGGTGGATCCGATGACCGACAGGGACTATTCCGTTCGCGGCTGCACCGCGCTTCTGGATGCTATCGGCGGAGCGATTCATCACATTGGGAATGTCCATAAGTACGCAAGAAAAGAGGATGTCCCTGAACACACACTGTTCGTCATCACAACGGATGGCATGGAGAATGCAAGCCGCCGTTATGACAGCGAGAAGGTCAAGAAGATGATTGAACGACAGAAGGAAAAGTACGGCTGGGAGTTTCTTTTCCTCGGTGCAAACATTGATGCAGTAGAGACGGCAAAGCATTTTGGAATTGGAGCAGATCGAGCGGTCAATTACCACTCTGACCACGAGGGAACGCAACTCAACTATGAAGTTCTGAGCGAAGCGGTTTCCGCTGTCCGATGCAGCGTACCGCTGGGTACGAATTGGAAAAAACGTATTGATGAGGACTTCAATTCCAGAAAGGACGGGAGAAAGTAATGAGAACAATCACCGTAAAAGGGACAGGCAATGTCTCCGCAAGACCGGATTACATCATCCTATCCCTGAACATTGAAGTCTTATCTGAAACCTATGACCGCGCAATGTCGGAAGCTGCCGAGAGAATCGAAAGACTGCAAGGTGCCGCAGTCCGCGTTGGGTATCGCAAGAAAGACCTGAAAACCACGAACTTTGATGTCCAGACAAGGTACGAGAATGTCAAGGATCGGCAAGGAAATTACAAGCGAGAGTTTGCCGGATATGCTTGCAGCTATCGCTTGAAACTTGCCTTTGACTTTGACAGCAAGCAGCTTGCAAAGGTCATTTCTGCGATTGCGGATTGTGGGGCGCAACCAGAACTCAGCATTGCGTTCACCGTGAAAAACCCGGCAAGAGTCAGCGAAGAGCTGCTGATCAATGCGACGGAGAACGCCAGGGCAAAGGCGGAGATTCTTTGCAAAGCATCAGGCAGTACGCTTGGGCAGTTGCTCAACATCGACTACAACTGGGGCGAACTCAATGTTTTTTCCAGAACAAGCTACGATGTTGAAGACTGCATTCAGCCTCTCATGGCGATGAGCAAGTGCGCCGCACCTGAGATTGAGCCGGTTGATATTGATGTGACAGACACAGTGGCTTTCACATGGGAAATTCAATGATTTTTTGACTTTTTTGAAATCCGGTACTCAACAAACGCCCTTTTTGTGTCCGTTGTAAAGTGAAGGGATATTTCACGGAGGAATCTTCGGGGAATACGATTTTGGGAGATTAGCAAGCACAGCCGGTGTATATACACACGGCGATTTCCGATTAAGGAAACCCTCCCCTTAATCGCAGAAATGCTTGTTGGGAAGTCTCCCAAACCCTCTTCCTTTACGAAAGGACGGAACGCCTATGGCAAACAGAACGCGACCAAATCAGATACTCTTCTTCGTCTCCGACGATGAGAAAAGAATCATCAAGGCAAAGATGGCGCAGCTCGGAACAAAGAACATGGGAGCATATCTCCGGAAGATGGCGATTGACGGTTATATCATCAAGGTGGACTACACGCAGCAGAAGAAACTCGCCGCCGCTGTCAGCCGTGTTGCCTCGAATATCAATCAGATTTGCCGCCGCATAAACTCCACCGGACACTTCTATGCGGACGATATTGCAGAGCTGAAAGAAAGGCAGGGTGAGATATGGCAGTTACTAAAATCAAGCCAATCCGAGGAACTGTAAATAAAGCCCTCGCCTATATTCTCGACCCGCAGAAGACCGACGATGCCTTCTATGTTTCGTCCTATGGATGCGCTGCAAGCGACGCGGCAGCGAAAGAGTTTGAGTGGACGAGAAACCTTGCAGTGCAGCAAGGAATGCAGATGCCGAAGGTGCTTGCCCGTCATCTGATCCAGTCCTTTGACATCGGTGAGGTGACACCGGAAGAAGCGCATGAAGTCGGAAAACAGCTTGCGGACGAATGGCTCAAGGGCAAGTACGAGTATGTGATTGCAACCCACATCGACAAGGGGCATTGCCATAATCACATTATCTTCAATGCCGTAAATTATGTGGACTTCCATGCCTACCGGAGCAACAAGAGAACCTATCGGGAGCTGCGTCAACTCAGCGATGAAATATGCAAAGAACATGGGTTGTCTGTGATCCCTCCATCTCAGAACAAGGGCATGGACTACAAGGAATACACCGAAGCCAAACGCGGCACGAGCTGGAAGCAAAAGCTCAAGCAGACCATCGACCGGCTTGTCATCACAGCAAAGGACTACGATGACTTTCTGCGGCTCATGCAGGAAGCCGGTTATGAAATCAAGACTGGCAAATACATCTCCTTCCGTGCTGAAGGTCAGGAGCGGTTTACCCGGTCTAAGACCATCGGAGAGAACTACACCGAGGAACGCATCAAGGAACGAATTGCCGGGCGGACGCCCCGAAGAAGTCAGAGGCAAACCACGCCGAAGGGCATCTCTCTCATCGGAGATATTCAGGAGCGGATCAGGCTCATCGACAGCAAAGGCTATGAGCATAAAGCCAAGCTCACGATCCTCAAGGAAGCGGCGCGGACACTCAACTATCTCACGGAAAACAACTTGCTCCAATACGCCGATCTTGAGAAGAAGGTCGAGGATGTTCACAGCTCCTATGACCGCACCGGCAAGGAACTGAAAGGCGTTGAAGCGCGACTGCGGGAAGTCCAACCGCTCATCAAAAACATTTCCAACTACCAGCGTCTCAAGCCCATATATGACGCCTTCCAGAAGGCGAAAGACAAGCCGAGTTTCAAGGCAAAGCACGATGCCGAGCTTGTAATCTTTGAGGCGGCGCGGAGTACACTGCTTGCCATGCAAGGCGATGAAAAACTGCCGAGCTTAAAGACACTGCAAGCGGAACACCAGCGACTTCTTGAAGAGCAGCAGCGGCTCTATAATGAACGTGCGAGGCTCAAAAAGGAAGCTCGGATGATCGACACCTTGAAATCAAACGTGGATGATTTCCTCAAGCCGAGTGCAGAGCATGACCAAGAGCATCAACGCAATTCTCAGCGCGAATAAAAAGAAAAGGCAAGGCAGTTTTCATGAATAACTGCCTTGCTTTTTTTGAAAATCAAAACTATCAAGAACTTGCATCTTTTTTGTGAACTTGTGCATTAGATAATTGCATTCAAAGAGGTTATCGTGTATAATAAAATGGAAGTCATGATTAGCGAATGAGTAAAGGGGTGTATGTCATGGGGATAAGCTATAAAAAACTTTGGATGCTCCTGCTTGATCGAGACATAAAGAAGTCCACCCTCCGGCAAGAGCTTAACCTTGCATCCGGAACATGGACGAAACTGAATAAGGGGGAAGAAGTGTCCCTCTCTATTTTGCTGCGTATCTGCGGCTATTTGAATTGTGACATTGGAGATATTTGTGAAGCTGTGCGAACGGATAAGGACTGAGTCCGGTTTTTCGTACAGCTCTTTTTGTAGAATATTAAATGTGAAACTATAACTTTGGAGGTTGCTGAAATGGCTGAGAATAATACAAGCAATATCGGCTTTGAAAAACAAATCTGGGACGCGGCTTGCGTCTTACGCGGGAACATCGACGCATCCGAATATAAGTCGGTCGTTCTCGGACTGATTTTCCTAAAATACATTTCTGATCGCTTCGAGGCAAAGTACAAGGAACTGGTTGAAGAAGGCGATGGATTTGAAGAAGACCAGGACGAATACACCGCCGAAAACATCTTCTTTGTCCCTGAGAATGCACGATGGAGTGCGATTGCTGCTGCCGCTCACACGCCGGAAATTGGCACGGTGATTGATGATGCAATGCGCAGTATTGAGAAAGAAAACAAGCGCCTCAAAGATATTCTGCCTAAGAACTTCGCCCGTCCGGAGCTGGACAAGCGGCGTCTTGGTGAAGTGGTTGATCTCTTCACCAACATTCAGATGATCGAGCATGGAAACAGCAAGGACATTCTCGGTCGCACATACGAATATTGCCTCTCAAAGTTTGCCGAACAGGAAGGCAAACTTGCTGGTGAGTTCTATACTCCCTCTTGTGTTGTGCGTACCCTTGTTGAGGTGTTGCAGCCGTTTAATGGACGTGTTTATGACCCGTGCTGCGGCTCTGGTGGTATGTTCGTTCAGTCTGCAAAATTCATCGAAAATCACGGTGGCAACATCAACAAGATTTCCGTCTTTGGTCAGGACTCCAACCCGACCACATGGAAGATGGCTCAGATGAATCTTGCTATTCGTGGTATTGAAGCTGACCTCGGCAAGTTTAATGCGGACACGTTCTTTAACGATTGTCACCCGCAGCTCAAGGCAGACTTCATTATGGCAAATCCGCCCTTCAATCTCTCCGGCTGGGGCGCAGATAAACTCGTTGATGATGTCCGTTGGCAGTATGGTACGCCTCCCGCTGGCAACGCCAACTTTGCATGGTTGCAGCACATGATCTGGCATCTTGCTCCGAATGGTCGTATCGGTATGGTGCTTGCAAATGGTTCGCTTTCCTCGCAGTCTGGCGGTGAAGGCGAAATCCGCAAGAACATTATCAACGCTGACCTTGTGGACTGTATCGTCGCAATGCCGACACAGCTCTTCTACACAACGCAGATTCCGGTATCGCTCTGGTTCCTTGCAAAGAACAAGAAGCAAAAAGGCAAAACGCTGTTCATCGACGCCCGGAAACTCGGTACTATGGTCACACGAAAGCTGCGCGAACTGACGGATGTAGACATCAAGAAAATTGCCGACACTTACAATGCCTTCGTTGATGGAACACTCGAAGATGAAAAGGGCTTCTGTGCTGTTGTCACTACACAGGACATTGCAAAGCAGGATTACATTCTCACTCCGGGACGCTATGTTGGTATTGAGGAACAGGAAGATGACGGTGAGCCGTTTGAAGAGAAAATGGGGCGTTTGACTTCTGAACTGTCTGAGCTTTTCACTAAGTCTCATGAGCTTGAAGCTCAGATCAAAGAACGACTGGGGGCGATTGGATATGACATCTGAGTGGCATGAGGTGCCGTTGCGGGAGCTGGTCGGGTATATTTCAAAAGGAATTGCTCCTTCGTATGCAGAAGAAGCATCCGAGACAACCATTAGAGTTCTCAATCAAAAGTGCAATCGGAATTTCCGAATAAGCTATGGAGATTCAAGGTTGCATGATACCCTGAAAAAGAAAGTCCCTCCTGAACGATATGTCAAACCCGATGATATTCTGATCAATTCGACAGGCGCGGGAACCGCTGGGAGAATTGCGCAAATTGAAGATGTTCCGTTCGCAACTACAATAGACGGACACATGATCCTTATCCGTTCAAACGGAAAGGTAACGCAGAAGTTCCTTGGTTACGCTCTTAAAGCGCACCAATGGGAAGTCTTGCAGTTGGATGAAGGCTCTACGGGACAAACTGAACTAAACCGTGACCGCCTGTTAGATGAAATTATGATCAACTATCCCGTGTCATTTGACGAGCAGAACGCCATAGTAGGCACACTTGAATCTATTGATAGGAAGTTGATTGTAAACGAACAGCTAAACGATAATTTAGCGGCTTAAAGCTGGACAGCAGAGACATCAATCTCACCGGACATGAGCTTCGGCAATATAGTGTCACGAACAAGGGCAAGCTGCTCATTTTCCATACCATTGGCATAGATTTTCGAGAAAACTGTTTGGCAAACGGCATCGAACTTCTCCACCAAGTCCTCCGGTGCAATGACAATAGGCTCTGTTTCAATAAATCCATTGATGTCAAGATTTTTGATGCCTGTTGTTCCATTTTCGTAGGAAAAGAAAATGTCCCTGTCATAGAGGTACTGCCAATAGTAGTACACATACATACTGTAACCAGCACGAGGTTTAAGGGCTTTGCAGAAGTTTGTGCAAACCATTCCCTTATCATACCGAGCAAGCAAAGCGTCTGATACTGCTGCGGCGCGTCCAGTAGATTGTGTCGGGCTACCACCAGAGATTTCAACAACTATATCTCCGTCAACAAGCTGCTTAGCAGCATAGTTCTTTGGCAAGATATAGCGTGTGGGCATTTTCCCCTTATTTCCTGCACGTACTTCCGGAATATCTGCTCCCCGAATGCAGTAAACCAACTCTGTGTTGTTGCCAGAAGGAGAATCTTTGCCCCAATCTCCGCTGATAGTCTTTTCAATGAGATTGGAGAATGTACCTTCCTTCCATGATATAGCGTCAGGATTATCAACAAACCACTTCTTAAACAGGGCTTGAGCTTGCTGCTGTAAATTATCGTTTACCTTCTTAATAACTCTCACCAGTGGCGAGAGTTTTACAAAAGGGACTGCCACTGAATGTCGTTCTCTTACCTCGAAAGGAGACACGACAATGACAGAACAACTCATCGCGGAGATACAGCGAAAAATGCTGCCATATCTCAACAACGAACAGCTTATGCACCTTCGGGATGCAATGGCTGAGTCTTTGGAAGGGGCAACGATCACCTATGATAGCAGCTCAATTCCGGCAGAAGAAACGGATGCAGTTGAAGCATTTATCACGGCGAAGCGGATAGAAGGCTGTTCGGAGAAAACTCTGAGCTACTACCGGAAGACGATAGAGACTCTGATTGCCGGAGTTGGAAAGGCTGTACAACAGATCACCACAGATGATTTGCGCCGCTATCTGACCAACTATCAGGTTCAGCGTAGGTCGAGCAAAGTGACCATAGATAATATTCGTCGGATTCTGTCCAGTTTCTTCTCTTGGCTTGAAGATGAGGATTTCATTGTGAAAAGCCCGGTACGCCGGATTCATAAAGTCAAGACTGCAAAGGTGGTCAAGGACACCTACACCGATGAAGCATTAGAACTGATGCGTGACAACTGCACGACGGCACGAGACTTGGCGATGATTGATCTTTTGGCTTCCTCTGGAATGCGCGTTGGAGAGCTGGTCACGCTAAACCGCGAAGACATCAACTTCAACGAACGCGAGTGCGTGGTTATCGGCAAGGGCAATAAAGAGCGATTGGTCTACTTCGATGCAAGGACGAAGATCCACCTTCAAAACTATCTTGAGGGCAGGACGGACGGAAACCCAGCATTGTTCGTTGCACTGAAAGCTCCCTTTGACCGACTGATGATCGGTGGAGTGGAGACACGACTTCGAGAATTGGGAAAGCGTCTAAATATCCCGAAGGTTCATCCCCACAAGTTTAGACGCACTTTGGCTACTACTGCCATAGACAAAGGAATGCCCATAGAGCAAGTCCAGCAACTCTTAGGGCATCAGAAAATCGACACCACCATGCACTATGCGATGGTGAAGCAACAGAATGTGAAGCTGGCACATAGAAAATACATTGGTTAGGATGGTGTAAAGAATGGGCAAGGAAATTGAATTGTCTACTGCGATTACAGATATAGCCGCAGGACCATTTGGATCAAATCTGAAAGTCGAGTGTTTTGTCCCAAGTGGCTTCCCTATCATTGATGGAGCGAACTTAAAAGGATACAAGGTCACTGACAACATAACTAAATTCGTTACAGAGGAAAAGGCGCGTTCACTGAGCAGATCGATTGCACATCGCGGAGATGTGATTGTTACAATCAGTGGTACGATTGGGCAAATAGCATATATTCCGGAAGATTCATTGTATGATGAATACCTTTGCTCACAACGACAGTTCCGCGTGTCTTTCGATTCTTCTATGGTCTATGTTCCGTATCTTGTGTTTTACTTTCATACATTTGAAGGTCAAAACAAGATACTATCGTTTGCTAACCAAACGGGAGTTCCTGCGTTATCGCAACCACTCAAAAACTTCAAAAAAATTCGTCTTTGTTTGCCAAGCCTTCAAGAGCAAAGGCGAATTGCAAGCATTGTAGAGACGATAAACGACAAGATCGAGAACAACATAAAGATAAACGATAATTTACAGCAGCAAGCCGCGGAATTGTTTTCAAGCCTCTATGATCAGTCAAACACCGAGGTTAGATTCACCGATTTGATACAGATACTCGGCGGTGGGACTCCCAAAACGAGCGAAAACACTTATTGGAACGGTAATATTGCCTTCTTTACCCCAAAAGATGTTGGCGCACCATATACCCTTATCACAGAAAAGACTATCACCGAAGAAGGGCTTTCGCATTGTAACAGCCGACTATATCCTGTGAATACCGTTTTCGTCACTGCAAGAGGCACTGTTGGCAAAGTTGGTATGTCCGGAGTCCCGATGGCTATGAATCAATCCTGTTATGCGCTTGTTGGTAAAGAGGCGCATCAGCTTCTTGTATATTTCTACACACTCAAAGCTGTTGATAGGCTCAAGCACAAAGCAAGCGGAGCTGTATTTGATGCGATTACCACCAGAGATTTTGAATCAGAGCAAATCATGAAGCTATCTGATGATGATGCCAAGGCGTTTCTCTGTATCGCAGAGCCAATGTTCCAGAAGATACTTAATAATAGTATCGAAAATCAGAGGCTTTCAACACTACGCGATTCTCTACTGCCGAAGCTGATGTCCGGCGAGATCGATGTCTCTGCCGTCTAACTCTAAGCCGCTAAATTATCGTTTACGTTAGGAGGGATAAGATGGAATACTGCTTTTACTACGATGAGTCTGAGCATAGCAGGGTCATCAATCTCTCAACCGTTGCTGGCGAGACGTATTATGATGGTTTTCTGGCAGCTATTATCGGGTGGCGCAGCGATCATGAAACAGCTTTTGAACAGCGTTATCTTGCTTTTGAAGAAAAATACACTGACAGAAAGAAAAAAGGGGAGCTGAAAAGCGGAACGATAAAGCCGAAGCAGTTAGTTCATGGATTTGCCTCCCTCAATGAAGCAAATGTAAAGCTGCTTGGAGATTTCTTCTCCATCTTTGATGAGAACAGCTATATCTATCTGTTCTGTGCAAGCAAAATCGAATACGTTATCAGCCAGATTTTCAAAGGCTATCACAATAGCGTCTTCTTTGATATGGACGCCGCACGCTACTCGATAGTCAAAGCGATAGTTACATACCGACCCACAGAGGTAATTGAAAGTCTGTATAAAAGCCCAGCGGAGTTTGTAGCTGCGTTAAAGACATTCCTGACGAACCGGATTAGGCGCAATAAAGAAAACCTCGAATTGAAGACGCAGGAAAACACGGCATTTGAAGCCGTCCTTTATGTCCTTAATAACGTGGATGTTCCGCAGTCTCTCGATTGGGACTACCATTCGCAGTTTGTCGGATTTGGAAATTTTCTGAGTAGCAAGGGCATTCTTGATTATTCAGTCCTGCTTGACAAGGAAGGCGAAGCAGGAGTCGAAAGCAAAACTCTTAATGCTGCGAAAGAAGCCGGTTTGAAGAATTGCGACGAAGCAGACTCGATAGACCACTTTGGAATTAGAATAGCTGATATGCTGGTAGGACTTATCGGCAAACTAATGAAATCGCTACACTATTCCTTGACACCGATGCAGGACAGTCCCCGCGTTGTGAAAACTCTTCTCAGCAAAGAGTGGTTCAGGCTAACCGATGAGCAGTTACAGCTATACAAGCAACTTTATCATATCGTGTTCGAGATCAACAATGATTGGTATAAGGTCTATGCCGGTAATTATTCAGATGACCTTGTTAGTTTTTTGGGACTGCTGGATTTCATGAATCATTTCAATTCAGCAAAAGGCATCGAGCAAGACTTTGATATGCAACCGGAGTATTGTAATGGCTGCATCTGCCAAAGACTTAAAACCCATTTTGAGCAGATGAAGAACAAACTGCCTGTTGAGCCAGTGGAAGATCAAGAAAAGGATTTTTTCAGGAACCGACGCGGCGCAAAAGTATATTACGATGTAGACAAGCAACCCACTCTGGAACTCACTAAAGGGGAAAACGCCTTTGTAGCTCTATCTGTTGGTATTGCAAAGGGCGGCATTCCATTAGTGACTATTGAGGCATCGCCTGAAAATCTATGTTATAGGCTGCCTGTACAGTTGAGCGAATGGGCAAAGACACTGATTTCAATGGCAAATGCGGGAGACGATTTACTTCCTGCTGAGGTAGTCTTCACAAAAGCTGAAAACCGCATCTATGCGGATATTATATAGAGGGAGTTGAGTACAAATGTCGGGCTATTTTACCGAATCAAATTATGAGAACGCCGTCTTGCAGCTTCTCAATGAGGAGCTTGGATATACCTATGTCTATGGACCGGACGTGGAGCGCGATTATCACTCTCCGCTTTATGAAGATGTCCTGCTGCCCTCTTTGCAGCGAATCAATAGGAACTTGCCTATGGATGCTCTAACGGAGGCGATCTATAAACTCAAGAACTTTGAGACTGGAACGCTCTTGCAGAAGAACATGGTCTTTATGGACTACCTCCAAAATGGAGTCCCGGTAAAATACTATGACAAGGGTGAAGAACGCTCAACCCTTGTCTACCTTGTAGACTTCAAAAATCCTGCCAGTAACGAGTTCACGGTTGCGAATCAGTGGACTTTCATTGAGAACTCCGAAAAAAGACCGGATGTGATCCTCTTTGTCAATGGTCTCCCACTCGTCATTGTGGAGTTGAAGTCACCGTCCCGCGAAGAAACCGACGCTTCCGCAGCATACCGTCAGCTCCGGAACTATATGTACGAGATCCCCTCTATGTTCATTTATAATGCGGTTTGTGTCATGAGCGACTTGACCACTTCAAAAGCTGGCACAATCACTTCCGGCGAAGACCGCTTTATGGAGTGGAAAACAACAGACGGCAGCTACGAGAATACGCAACACGCATCATTTGACACATTCTTTGTCGGACTGTTTGAGAAGACCCGCTTCCTTGACATTGTGAAGAACTTCATCTGCTTTAATGTGGACGGGCAGAATACTTTCAAAATACTTGCTGGGTATCATCAGTATTTTGCGGTCAAAAAGGCGATTGAGTCTACAAAGCACGCAACCGTAACTGATGGCAAGGGCGGCGTTTTCTGGCATACACAGGGCAGTGGAAAATCGCTGTCTATGGTCTTCTATGCTCATTATCTGCAAGAAGCATTGGAAAGCCCTACTATCGTTGTCATCACCGACCGTAACGATCTGGATGACCAGCTTTACGGGCAGTTCGCTCGTTGCAAAGACTTTCTCCGGCAAACACCGCAACACGCAGAGAGTCGCAAGAATCTGAAAGAACTGCTTGCAAATAGACAAGCAAACGGCATAATCTTCACGACCATGCAGAAGTTTGAGGAAAGCAACGAAGCTCTTTCAGAACGCCGGAACATTATCGTGATGGCAGACGAAGCGCATCGCGGACAATATGGTCTCAATGAGAAGGTTGTAGTCAAGCAGAAGGACAACGGCGAAGTTGAGGCGAAGACGGTCATAGGCACTGCCCGAATTATAAGAGATACGCTTCCTAACGCGACCTACATTGGTTTCACCGGAACACCAATCTCCACGAAAGACCGCAGTACACGAGAAGTCTTCGGTGATTACATCGACATCTATGATATGACACAGGCAGTTGAAGACGGAGCTACAAGACCCGTCTATTACGAAAGCCGTGTTATTCACCTGAAACTCGACGAGAAGACCCTCCATCTGATCGATAATGAGTATGACATTATGGCTGACAACGCCGATCCGTATGTCATTGAAAAGAGCAAAAAGGAACTTGGGCAGATGGAAGCAATCCTCGGTGCCGACCAAACCATAGATTCCTTGGTCAATGATATTCTTGACCATTACGAGAACTACCGCGAAAGTATTTTGACCGGCAAGGCAATGATCGTTGCTTATTCGCGTCCCATAGCGATGAAGATTTATAAGCGCATTCTTGAGCTACGCCCAGCGTGGACGGAAAAGATTGCAGTGGTCATGACGCAAGGCAATAATGATCCCGAAGAATGGCGTGAGATTATCGGCAATAAAGCTCATAAGGACGATATGGCGCGGAAATTCAAAGACAATAACTCTCCGCTGAAAATCGCTATCGTCGTGGATATGTGGCTGACCGGCTTTGATGTTCCCTCCCTCGCTACGATGTATGTCTATAAGCCGATGGCTGGACACAACCTGATGCAAGCTATCGCCCGCGTCAATCGTGTCTTCAAAGATAAAGAAGGCGGTCTGGTTGTTGATTACGTTGGTATTGCGGCTGCACTGAAACAGGCAATGAACGACTATACTGCCAGAGACAAGAAGAACTATGGTGATACGGATGTAAGCAAGGCTGCGTATCCGAAGTTCCTTGAAAAGCTCTCTACTTGCAGAGATTTGTTCCACGGATTCAGTTATGAGAAATTCATGACCGGAAGCGACCTTGACCGTGCAAAGCTCATCAGCGGCGGTGTGAACTTCATACTCGGCAAGAGTGTTGCAGAGTATGAGCTTCCTGACAATGAAAAGACACAGAATGTGTTTATCAAGGAGGCTCTGCTTCTCAAGCAGGCACTCTCGCTGTGCAGCAGCTTGATAGATGAGCAAACCCGTATGGAAGCAGCTTTTTTCGAGTCCGTAAGAACGATGACCGTGCGCTTGGTTTCAGGCGGTACCGGAAAGAAGTTTACGCTTCCGGAAGTAAATGAGCGCATTAACGAGCTTTTGAAGCACAGCATCAAGAGCGAAGGCGTTATCAACCTCTTCTCCGATGTCCAGACAGAGTTTTCATTGTTTGATCCAAAGTTCCTTGAAGAAGTTGCAAACATGAAGGAAAAGAACCTTGCAGTCGAGCTTTTGAAAAAACTGATCGCTGAACAGGTCTCTGTTTACCGTCGTACAAACATTGTCAAATCTGAGAAGTTCTCTGAAATCATTCAGAGCGCGATGAGTCGTTACCTGAACGGAATGCTAACCAATGAAGAAGTTATTCAGGAACTACTCAAGCTGGCAAAAGACATTGCTGCCGCTGCTGCCGAGGGAGAAAAACTTGGATTGACAGCGGATGAGCTTGCCTTTTATGACGCACTCACGAAGCCTCAAGCAATCAAGGACTTCTATCAACATGATGAGCTAATAGCAATTACAAAGGAACTAACTGATATGCTCCGGAAGAACCGGACTATCGACTGGCAAAAGAAAGAGAGCGCACGAGCTGGAATGCGTCGGTTGGTGAAACGCCTTTTGAAAAAATACAAATACCCACCGGAAGGAATGGATGATGCCGTCCAGACCGTCATGAGTCAGTGTGAAATGTGGGCAGATAATGTAATGACCGCATAATTCCCGTGCAAGAAAGGAGCAAATCATGGGCAGCTCAGTCATGTTGAATGGTGTCGAATACGCCGGTGAGCAGATTGCCTACAAGGACAGTACATACGAGCTTATCTCGAAAGTAGCTTTTCTCATCGGTGTTCCACAACGTATTTTTGAGAACGAGCATGAAGCTCCACAGCTTGATGTTTATGAGCGTCTTTCAAAGGATAAGAACGCCAGAATAATACGCAATCTCTGCATCATCCGGACTTCCATTGAACGTAATTTTCGGAAGATCAATGATATTATGCGGATGGAATATCGCGGACTTCTGTCTATGCCAGAGATTATCCCTCCTGCCTGTATGCAGCAGCTTAATGAGGACGGGATAACCTTCATCAAGAAGTCCAGTACAAAGCTCTGTCAGCATATCATCGAGATCAACCGCCTAATTTCAGACCGGATCAATAACTGCAAGAATCTCTTTCCGATCTGGATTAACTGGAAATATATCAAAGAGCTGTTTGTCATGCCGAACGGATTGACCGAAGCTGGCACAAAAGAAGCTGCGGATATTTACTATGCCAATCTGTCCTATTACCCATATCAGGTCTATATCAACTGGGTGCCGATGGACGAAGGAAATGTCCTCTACAACGACAAGAAGTTTGCGACTCTTCTTTACCAATGGCACAATGACGCATTTACGGAGTATAGTAAGGTCTCTGACGCGGGAGCTTTTGTAAAGAACAACATCTATGATTTTGTAGATGAGAGCGAAAAGACCGTCGTTGTTGTAGACTGCGAGAACTCGGATCCGTACAAGCTGTGTGCGACTTTGCGTAACCTTGAGTATGAGGTTATGCAGAAAATCTCAACGATCATCCTATTTGACGATGTTCATACCGCTTCTGCTTGGAGAATCCTTGAGAGCTTTGTCAAAATCCCCGTCGAACATATCATGATTGAAAGGCTAAAGCAGAACAAGTCATTGGTGGACATTAAACTGACGGCACGAGCCTGTCAGGAGCATTATCAGAAACAGGTTGATTCCTTTGTCATTGTTTCGAGCGACTCTGACTATTGGGGATTGATTTCCTCCATGCCTGACGCCAGATTTCTTGTCATGATAGAACGTGAAAAGTGCGGACCGGATATGAAGGCTGCACTTGCGGATTCGGGGATATTCTATTGCTATCTTGATGATTTCTATTCTGGAAACAGTGAGGACATCAAACTCAATGCACTCTTCAAAGAGATGTACCGATGGATTGATAATTCGATTCATCTGAACGTGAACGATATGTTTGATGCAGCCCTTAGAAATACGAGGATTGAAATGTCCCCAGCAGAACGGAAGCAATTCTATGAAAAGCATATCCGGAACATGACGCTTGCCATAGACGAAAACGGAAATGTAACGATAGAGTTGAAGCGAAAATAAAAAAAGCCTCAGCCATGCCTTCGATTTGAAGGTGGCTGAGGCTTTTTCGCGCTATCTGCGCTCAATGTTCAAAGAACGAGGATTGATGACCACAACTGGCTTGCCCTGACGCAAAGCGTAGTTGACCGTCTTTCCGGTTCCGCTGGGGCTTCCATCCCAAACTGCGATCAGAACATCCGCATGATCAACCATATAACGGTTGCGCTTGTCCATGCAGTCGGGCGAGTAATGGGTTTGAATCAGTGTTTCCTTATCGCACTTGGATGCAATGTCGAAGTACCGATCTCTCAGGGCTTCCGACCACTTTGCGGCTTGACTTTCGCATGGGATAGCGCTTTCAAGCGTAATTCCCGGATAGGATTCTTTCAGTCCCAGCACGATCTCAGCGGCATACATATCTACACCGATTGCCATTCCGGATATAAAGTGCGTGACGCCTTCATTTTCAATGAGCTTGATGATTTGCTCCCTGAGAGTTTTTTTGAGGTCTACGCAGCGTTCGTCTTCTTCGTTGAAACCAAACGGGAGGTTTTGCGGACGATGCCCGGTAAAAGCACAGGTCTTCATTTTCTTTTTCATCTCCTGACTATGTATTAGAGACCGTTTCTGTGTCTCTAATGCATAGTATAGCACGGAGATATGAAATATTCTGTCGAAATAAGGGAAGAAAAAAGGCTGCGTGAAAAAATCACACAGCCCATGATGGATTCAGCCATTATCTGTCGTTTCCTGCTGGATCATCAGCTCAACCATCTGCAAAATGCGCTTCTGCGCTTGCGGAGACAACGAAGCAAGTTTCTCCGAGAGTTCAGACGATTTATAGCTTGTCGAATGCTCCAGGACGTCACAGAAAATCGCGTCTGCCGAAACCTCAAGCCCATTGAGAAGAATGATCAATTTCTCACAGCGAGGAAACGACATACCACGTTCAACCGTAGAAATATAATTTGCAGTCAGCCCGGTCTTTTCCGCAAGCTCTTCTTGCGAGATTCCGAGTCGTTCCCGGCATTGTTTTACTCGTTTACCTATTCGTTTGTCAATCATAGCGCGTACCTACACCTTTTCTATAACGCTCATGATAATTATATGGGTTAGAGGCATAGTTATACAGAAACGCTAATAGCGGCACTATGGATTAGCGTGTGATTTTCGACGGTATTTACAGAAAAGATACAAAAAAAGAGCCTCTGCCGATACCCAAACCGGGCACCGACAGAGGCTCTTCGTTCGCTTTATGGGCATTTGAATAAGTGCCGGAATCGGCACTTATTCACGCTCTATTGCCGGAACTGCGCGGGGAATATAATCACATAGGGCGGTCAGTTTTCATCGCTCTGAGGCTTGCAATCATGGGTTTTTTCAACCTCTAATTGTCCATTCTGCGACGCCTTCCGGGAGAAGCCCGGACAGGAGATAAGATTCACCCGAAAACTCTGCTTGCAACCATGAACGCAGCGAACGCAGACGCGGTTATACTTCCGGCGTCCGCTGTCTCCTATGAAAAATGCCCAGTCCTGCCGCCATTTCTTGCTTCTGCTCACAGGTCAATCTCTCCTTTGTGCTTTTGCTTAGGAGGGCATTCCTTTGGAGGATGATCTGCTTTTGCGGACTTGAGCCGATCCATGATAGATGACTTCTCGCTTCGTCCCGGGATTTTATCCTCCTTCGGACCGTTGTTGATGATCCCGTCAATCATGCCGTAATCATCCTCCATTGCCATCTCAGCCGACTTGAGGTAGTTTTCCTTCTCAAGTGCCGCTATCCAGCTTTCCTTACTGATACCGAGCATTCCGCCCTTTGCCGCATGGTCGGCAATCTCTTTGGCATCCACGCACAAGCCCTCGGTATTATCGGAATATAGACGGTAAACCTCGCACCCCTTCTCCAAAGCCTTCTCAGCCGCCTCCTGACCGGCGGGAAGAACGCCAGCCCATGCGTAGCCGTAGTCCTTCATATCCTGAACGGAGAGCGCAGAATCGGGCATCTCCGCCACTTCCTTGACCTCAAGGTCGAGAAGGCGGAGCGTGTCATCGTCAAAGCCGTTGTAGACATCATCAAGGACGAGCTTGCCGCGTTCATCGACGATGATGCAAGCCGCTTCATCGCCGTAGGTGTCATGCTCCATCAGATAAAAGCTGTGACCGCCGACTTCGTGCTGGTCAATGGTGTGCCACGTCCCGATGTGACCGGCAACCGTCAGACCGGAGGTGTCGGCATTCATCTCAAAGTCCTTCTGCTCGGTAGCTTCCTGCTTCTGCTGCTCCTTCGAGATCATGGGGATCGCAACAATCTTATCACCCAGCTTAACAAACTGCTCCGGCACTTTGAAGTGGTCAGAGAACTTCTGCATCTGCTCTACGGTCAGAGAACCGAAGCTGTCATCCGTCAAGCCTACTACCAAGAATGTTCCGGCAACAACGTCGTAGATGTCACCGTCCTCATCCCGCAGAGCGCGGTTCAGGGGCAAACCTTCCAGCTTGCCTTCCTCGTTGCAGACTAAGGCAACCGGGTCTTCGTAGGGATAAATTGCCTCGATGCAGCCTCCGACCTCATGCTGCAAGGACTCCAGACCGGAGTCAATCTCCTTCACATAAGGCTCCTTTCCCGGCTCAACGACGAGAACGGCGATGGTGCTGTCACGCTCGGCGGCTTCCCCTGAGCCGGTAATCCGGTATTCATCGGGAATGTCATCAAGCTCACCGTCAAACTGCCTGTCCCACCTTTCGCTTGCGACACGGACATAGCCCTCATCGGTGAAGCGTCCCTGCTCATCCATCGCAATGTCACGCCCATAGCGTTCATAGTCGATGTAGTTTGCCAGAGGACCGAGATCCTTTTCAGAGTAGATACCAGCTTCGTGTGCGTAATAATAGCCGAGGTCGGATTCGTCGTTGATACCGGGCATGATGTCGTAGCAGTCCAGATTGAACGTCAGGTTGATGAGATCGTCGATGTCGCTGACCTCATCGCACCCAGCCTCCATAATGGCAACGAGCTTTTCCTGATCGCTCAGGGAAAGCTCGTCAATCAGAGCAGCAAGGTAGTTGAGCTTATCAAGGCTCTCGTACTCGCCAAGCATCTTCTGAACGCCGTAGATCGGGCATTCGTAGTCGGTGATGAACCACTCTTCATAGGGCTGACCGAACTCATCCTGCTTGCCAATTCCGATGCGCTCAAAGACCTTATGCATCTCTTCTTCAGTTGTCGGAAACTTTACCCATTCACCGACCAGCATACCCTCGTTGTACTTGCCAAGGTTCGTGACGAAGGCTTCAAAATTACCGTCTAATAAGGGCATAGGCATCCTCCTTTCAGTCATCCACCATGCCGTCCGGCATGATGTACAGTTCCTCAAACTCCGCGTCGGTCATTGCTTCGAGCTTTCGGACGGTCTTATACATCAGCTCTGCGATCTCACCGTCCACGTTGTTCAGGGTAACGCTCTTCATATCGTCGATCAGCCGCTTCCGGCTGGACGTGTTGAAGCAACACATGAGGTTGATTTCTTCCACGGTAAAATTTTTCATATCAGAGTACCATATCCTTTCCTTTCGATTTCTGCGGTTTCGGCGTATGAGACGACTGTGCTTTCTGCGCGGATTTCAGCTTGTCGCAGATGGATTCGCGGGCAGCGGGCTTCTTCGGAATGGTGTCGTAGATGGCAGTCCCGGCATCCTCCACATACGAGCGGATATACTGGATGCTTTCAGAAAAGCGGATGGGGCGGTTCTTGTCCTCGATGTTGGTCAGCCGGACTTCATCAGCGGCAAAATCAACCGCGTCGATTCTGCACCTGATGCCGTCCACATTCAGCGTCGCGCCGACAGGAATGTAATCTGCGGCTTTGAGTTCCTTGAAGGTCTCGCCGTCCTTGCTGAGAAAGACATCCGCGCCAGACTTCCAGAGCTTATGAGAACCGGCTACCCACGCGCTTTCACGGAAGCCAGTGACCGGCATGGAAGGTTTGCCGCGGACCTTCTTCTCAAGGAGTTTTGTGCCGAGAAGCGGCGCGGCTTCCTTTGCGTCCTTGCCATACAGTTCAAAATAGCCGTTCTGGGCAAAACAGACCAGCGCGTCCGGATGAGCCTTTTTGACTGCTTCGTATTTGCGGAGTTCTGCGACGGGCAGAGGCGCAAGCACTTCTGTTTTGTTAGCCTCCGGCAGTCTGTCACGGCGACTTTTCTGCTTGGACAGCACTTCCGCCAGAGCATCCGCGTCCTTCGGAAGCGTCTGGTGGGTTTTGACGCCGCCATGCTCACCGACCAGAGCCATGGCTGCATCGAAGCTGCTGCGGCAGGGCGCATCCAGCACATAGCCGTCTGCGAAGGTGAGCCGATCATGATCCGGCGCAACCGAGTTCTGCGTCACGTTTGCAGCCTGTTCCCGGTAGTTGATCTCAAAGACATCACCGAAAACCTTGCCGCGCTTGACGGCTTTCGGGACAATGACGCGGGCAATGCACTCATCGTAGGTCTGTTCCGCGTAAAAGCGGAAGGTGTTGTGATCCCGCGTCCCCTGAATAAAGACCTGATTTTCATTGAGGCAGTGCGTTCCATGCGGACGACAGAACCACATCAGCGTTTTGTCTTCGGGATTCTGGCTTTCGGCAGCACAGCGGATGATGCGCTTGTCGATGTTGAAGTCTTCCTTGTAGCTGTCCACATGACTGTCCACGAGCTTCTGCAGCTCCGCAACGATGTCAACGTCTGTGTATTTCTTCATGCTTCTCCTTTCTCACAACTCCATGTTGTGCGTTTTGGATTTCACCGGAGACTTCTTCTCCGGCTGCTGTTTTGCGGCAGTCCTGAGCTGATCGCGGATAGAAGGCTTTTCCTGCTTCCGCTCCTGCTTGACATATTCCAGCGTCGGCATCAGCTCACGATAGCAGCCCTGTGTTTTCCGAGCCGCATGACGGCGATGGATTTTGAACAGCGGCTCACCATTCTGCGTGACCGTGTTGCCCTCGATCCTGACGCCGTTCCGAGCCAGTAAATTGAAAGAGCGATCAGAGGAACGATAGGTTGCCATCATGCCATCATTGTGATAGGCGATTTGCCCCTTGAGCGTGTCCATGACGGCGGCTTTGATTTCCTTCTCTTCGGCGGTCAGGCGGTGTGCCTTCGGTGCTTTCGGAGATTCCTCCGGCAAGGGAGCAACGGGAGACTTGACCTCCACGGTTTTTACCTCAATAGAGGTAATCTCATCGTTCTCCCATGCAACGACCTCCGGGTCTCTTTTCTCTGCCTTCTCGGAAGCAGCTTCTTTCTGGGGTTCGGTCTGCTCACGGAACGCATCGACGAAGAGCGCCGTCAGTCCGGGATTGGCTTTGTCCACAAGGAAACGGGAGACATTCTCCGGGCAGACATCAACGCTTTTCGCCCATTCCTTGAGGGGCTGCGGAATGCGCCCGTCAAAGTCTTTCTGTTGAATGGTGTTTGCAAGAACGTACCGGATGCGCTCCGGAGAGAACTGCTCCAGGACGCTTTTCACGGCGGCATCCGCATTCAGCCGGTTATCTCCGTAGTTGGAGCTGATCGCCGCTTCAATCGCACGGCGGCATTCCGCATTTGCCGCAAGGGAGGCGCGATAAGACTCCAGCTCACCGGTTTCATAGGCATAATTCGCCGTCTCGCGGTAAATGGGGGCTTCCGGCTTTTCCTCCGGAACGGTTTCCTTTACGGGAGCTTCGACTTCCTTCTCTACGGACTGTGCTTTCTCTGCCAGCAGCACCTTGAGCTTGGCGTCAATGCCCTCGATCATCTCAGCCGCCGTCTTGCGGATGGTGTCCAGAGAGCTTTTCAGCTCCTTGGTTTCCTTGCCGGAAGACCAACCGGCGATGTACCCGAAGGAGTAGTCCGAGGTTTCAATGCCGTACCGCTGACAGACAGTGTAGGCTACGCTTTCCGCCTCAACCTCTTTGGTATGCCGATCCTTCTTGTCTTCGGGTGCGGCTTTCTCGTCCGGCTTTACAGCGTGGAGCTTTGCGTGGGCGATCTCGTGAATAGCGGTTTTGACCGTCTGGATTTCGCTCATGCCTTCCTGAATGGCAATGCGGCTTTCAACCGGAGAGAAGAACCCCTTTGCGCCGCCCGGAATGTCCTCAAAGGAAATAGGGACGGGAGACTCCTGCTTGAGCGCATCGAAGAACGCCTCGTAGTTTTCGACGGTGCCTTTCAGCTCATCGACGATAATGTCCGGAAGCTCCTTGCCGTCCGTCTGGGAAACATCAAAGACACTTACCACCTTGAAGGCAGGACGCAGGACTTCAACCGTCTCCGTGACTGCCTTTCCGTCTGCACCGATCACCGGCTTCTGTGTCACGGGGTCAATTTTCTCGCGCTCTTCCTGAGCCTTGTACGGCGCGGGCGCAAGAATCTTGATGCCCTTTTCGCCTTTCATGACCTGCCGGTCGAAGTTGCGCTGCCACGAGGTATAACCGGCAACATAGGTTGCCTCCGGCTTCTGCATCGCAATGAGCAGCGTGTTGTTGAAGGAATAGTTGTAGAACTTGGACATCGTGCGGAGATATTCCTTAAACCGTTCAGATTCAAACAGCTCCTTAATGCCCTGTTCCAGTTTGTCCGTGATCTCGCGGACTTGCTGTGCGCTTCTGTTTTCAGCCATATCAGACCTCCGTTTCCTTTTTATTTGGTGCAGAAGAAAGCCCCGTCTGGGCTTTGCTCAACAACCGAGCCTTTACCTCAGACGGGGTTTCGCCTCTCGTCAGCCGACGATGGAAAATGTTGTCCTCGTTCTCCCATTCAATCAGCCGGTCAAACATATCCGGGTGCTTTGTGACCATGTGCAGCAGCTCCGAGTCACTGGCGTTGGGACAGAACCAGCAGCCGTTTCTTCGGCAGTGAGCGTAGATTGGGGAAAGCAGCCCGTGTTCCTGACAGAGCTTGTAGGCGTCCGCCTCGGTCATACCGTATTTGGCAAGCAGACTGACCTTCGTTATTCCATCCAGACGAGCAAGGCGTTTTGGCTCATCCTCCGCGATGCCGACATAGCTCACAGTGTCCGGCGAGAGTGCGGCATTGTACTTGCGGACGGGCGGGATTTTGCAGTCCCGATTGACTGCACACATACCAGCCCATGCGAAGCCGCGAACCTCGCCCTTATGCGGTCCGCGGGTGATGACGTGATGGAACACGTCATCGTAGGTCTTGTCCGCATGAAGAATGGTGAACTTGATGCCCAGCTCTTTTTCGCAGAAGGGCTTGAGCCGGTCATAGATGAAGTCCCGGTGTTCCGGGACTTCGCCGCTTGTATCCTTGTCGAACATGACCTCGCTGAAAACCGCCTCGTCCAGCGGCTCATTGTGCTGTGCCGCCAGCAGGAGCGTCGCTACGCTGTCTTTGCCTCCGCTGCAAGAGGCAATATACTTTGGACGGCTCATCGGTCGAACTCCATCTTGAAGCTGACGTATTTGCCGCCGCTGTCATCCAGCCGGATCACCGCATCGTAGAGCTGAGGCTTCTTCGGCGTGTAAAGCCCGGTCACGCGGCACCAGCCCTTGTCCAGCAGCTCCTTTGCAATCCTCTTGGTCAGCTTCTTTTTCTTGCTGGAAAAGAACTTGTTGTCTTCCCACAGGCAGAAGGAGCAAGCCTTGTTCGAGCAGTAGAAGTTGCCCTTGCCGACATAGACCGGAGATCCGCAGCGGGGGCATTTGCCGATTTCCTCCCTGCCCGTGCCGAAACGCTGGGCTTCGGCGTCGGAGAGGAACGGATAGGCTTTCACGAGATCGCCGGTCATTCGGACAATGCCGCTGAGGAAAGCGTCTGCATCCGCCTTGCCGCGTTCAATCTCCATGAGCGTGTTTTCCCATTCCGCCGTCATTTTTGGAGAGGTGATCTGTTCCGGCAGGACGCAGACGAGGTTGCAGCCGTCCTTCGTGGGAATGAGAGACTTGCCCTTGCGCTCTGCAAAGCCGGACTTCACCAGCTTTTCAATGATACCGGCGCGGGTTGCAGGCGTGCCGAGTCCTTTCTTCTCAGTGTCATCGTCAAACTGATCGTTTCCGGCAGTTTCCATCGCAGACAGGAGCGTGTCTTCGGTGTACTGCTTCGGAGGCGTTGTGAAGTGTTCGGTGACGCTGGCGGACACACCATCCAGAACATCGCCCTCGTGGACTTCGGGCAGGGACTTCACGGGATCATCCTTTTCCTTCGTCTTGAGGGATGCCTTGAACAGCTCTTCGACGGCTTTCCAACCGTTTTGCACGACGGTTTTGCCCTTGGTTTTGAACGCATAGCCCTCGCAGGAAAGCGTGATCTGCGTTTCTGCGTAGGTGTGCTTCTCGCCGGTCGCACACAGAAGGCGCATCCCAACAAGATTGAGGATTTTCTGTTCCGACTGCGGGAGCGCAGAAACATCCTGTTTTTCAAGCTGGACGGTCGGGAGAATGGCGTGGTGATCCGTGACCTTGCTGTTGTCGGTTACGCGGGCAATATCCGGCGTAATCGAAACGCCGGAGAAAAGCGGAAGCTGGCGGCAGACGATGGAAATGACCTGACGGGCAGTGTCCTCCATATCGTCCGTGATGAACTGGCTGTCCGTGCGCGGATAGGTCAGGAGCTTCTTTTCGTAGAGCGTCTGAACGAGATCGAGCGTCTGCTGGGCAGTGAAGCCGTAGTATCGGTTTGCCTCGCGCTGCAAGGTGGTCAGATCATAGAGCTTCGGAGGATTGACAGTCTTCGTTTCCTGCTTGAGAGAAGAAACGACGGCTTGCTTTTTCTCGCAAGCCGCCGCAATCTTCTTTGCTTCCTCTTCGGTTTTGACCTTTTCCAGATCGGCAGTCAGATCGTCCTTGCCGACGTGGACGTTGAAATACTTCTCCTTCTGGAACGTGGAGATTTTCCCGTCGCGCTCCACCAGCATTGCAAGGGTCGGCGTCTGGACACGCCCGACCACCAGCTTCTTGTGATAGAGCGTGGTGAAAAGGCGGGTGCCGTTGATGCCGACAATCCAGTCTGCCTTCGAGCGGCTGAGTGCCGCTTCATAGAGACGGTCATATTCCTTGCCGTCCCGGAGATGCTGGAAGCCTTCGCGGATGGCGGAGTCCTCCAACGAGCTGATCCACAGACGCTTGAAGGGCTTGGTGCATCCGACTTTGTTGTAAACCAGCCGGAAGATCAGCTCACCCTCGCGTCCTGCATCGGTTGCACAGACCAGCTCGGTGACGCGCTTGTCCTTCATGAGAGAGGACAGCACCTTGAACTGCTGGGCTTTGTCCTTCGTGACCTCGAACATCCAGTTTTCCGGAACAATGGGCAGATCGTCATACCGCCACTTGGCATATCGCTCATCGTAGGAGCTGGCGTCTGCCAGCTCCACCAGATGACCAAAGCACCACGAAACGATGTAATTGCCGCCCTCCATATAGCCGTCCTTTCGGGAAGTTGCGCCCAGAACCTTTGCGATGGACTGGGCAACGCTGGGCTTTTCAGCAATGACTAAGATCAATCTTCATCACCATCCGTTTCAGCATCCTCCGCAATCTGCGGCTCATCATCCTCGTTGATGTACGGCTCTTCCTCGTAGCCTTCATCATCAAAGAAGTCCATATCTTCATCCTTGGGCTTTCTGCCCTTGACGAACTTGATGTAGTAATAGGCTGCACCCGCAGCACCGGCAAGGACAAAGATGACGAGGATCATGCCGATGTTGGATTTCTTTTCGGGCTTAGGGGCGGGGGCATCGGTTTCCGCATCCTTGTCCGGCTCAGGTGTAGCGGGTGCTGTGCCGGTGCATTCGCTCATATTGGTCTTGCAGACCGGGCAGTCGGTGTTGACCTGACCGGCAGCACATTTCTCTTTGCAGTTACAGGAGGTCAGCGCAGCCGCAGTGTCTTCATCCAGCAGTGCAAGCAGATCACTCTCATCGACCATGTTGAGGAAGTACGTCTGATACTGTTCCTCATCCTCGTTGATAGGTGCATCGTAGTCAATGACAATGAAGAAGGTGTTGCCGTTTTTCGTCTGGACAGTGATGAACTGCTTGTTGGTTGCCTTGTCATAGAGCAAGTCGCGGGTGTAGGCGTTGCCCTCATCGTCAATCGGCTCACCCATCGGCTTTTCCGGCGCGGGAGTGGTTTCAGGCTGCTGTTCCGGCTGTGTTGCCTCCGTAACGGGAAGGTTCTGCTCGGTGTCATCGGCATAGGCAAACGCCGTCACCGAGAAGCAGGACAGAACCATGACGCAGACCGCAAGGACGGTCAGAAAACGAAACTTCTTACGCATTGTCGATTACCTCCGTATTTTCAGCGGGCTTGGTGCCACCCTTCATGGAAGACAGGAACGCCATGATCTGATCCTTGTCCATCACCATAGAGCGCACGGTATTGATGATTTCAAGGTTTTCCAGCTCTGTCTTCTTGTCGTACAGCTCCTTGAGCTGACCTTCGATTTCGGACTTCTTCTTTTCAGCCTTCTCAATGTCGGAGAGGACTTTCTGATACTTGGGATTCATGCAAAACTCCTTTCTTTTAATAGGCGGGTCTTCCGAAGGCGTAGAAATGCTGCTGCCAGTAGGAAGAGTTGATGGATGTGTACTGAATGGGATCGCCGCAGTGGATCATGACCCCATCACCAACATAAATGCCGACGTGAGACACGCCGGGGGTGTCATACGTTCCGACGAAAAAGATAAGATCACCGGGCTGTGCATTCGCCTTTGAAACCGGCGTACTGATGTTGTAAAGCCCTTGTGCGCCAAGCCGCCCGGTATTCACAAGTCCGCTGTTTGTGAGAACGTAGCTGACAAAGCCGGAGCAGTCGAAGGACGTGTCGGGATTGGAGCCGCCCCACACATACGGATAGCCGAGATACTTTTCCGCCTCGGTAATCAGCGTTGCAAACTTCTCGTCGTTCAGGTATTCCGGGTTGACATCGTAGTCGGCGGGAGGATTTGTGATGTACTTGTCCACATAGGGGGAGTTACCGAACAGATCCTCGCGGTTGCCAAGCACCGACATATACGTTGCGTACATGGAGAGCTGTTCCTGAGACATGATGTAGACCGGGACGTGGGAGAGATTGAAGTTTTCGAGCTTCACGTTGCAGATGTAGTAGTCATACGGGACGCGGTAGGTTTCCGTGTGCGTGTTGCCGTCTGCATCCGTCCATGTGTCGGTCTCCGTGCGGTATCTGGTTTCGACGATGACCTCTTCGGTGAGGATATACTGCTTTTCAAACAGCATTTGGAGCGTACCCTGCACCTCATCCAGCGTGAACTCGCCCTCATGGAGAGCCGAGAGAATGGAGATCAGCACATACGGGTCATGCTCAATATCGTCCAGATCGAAGTGGTATTCATCGTAGTTGTGAGTGCTTTCGTAGGTGTCGAGATAGCGTTGCAGCTCTTGCTCCATTTGGCAATACTGCACCTCCGCGCCAAGCATCGCGTCATCCTCGCTGAGATAGGAGGAAGCGATAACCGTCGAGCCGGTAGAGGTGAGCATCGAACACGAGCTAATTCCAGCACCGAGCAAAACGAGAAGGGCGATTCCGACGCCGATCCAGATGAAGACCTTCTTGTTCTTCTCAAAGAACTCCTTGATCTTGTCGGACGCCTTCTCACCGAGCTTCTTGCCGGTATTCTTTGTGGCAGTCCCGGCAGTTTGAGACCCGGCATTTCGAGCGGCGGCATATTCCTTCTTGATGCTCTGCTTCTGGTAGTGCTTGTTCATGTTCTGTTTCTTCATCTCAGGATGCTCCTGCTGATTTCTCTCATATTGGAGCTTTGCATCAGCAGCATCCGCCTTATGTTCCAGCTTGGAGACCTTCTCATAAGGCTTGTTGACGCTGCTTTCCCGATGATGACGGAAATGCCTCGCAGCGGTCTCGGCGGCGATCTCCGTCTTATGCGCCGCCTCAACCGCCGAGTTTTCCTGTTCGACCTCATGGATTTTGCCGTGAATGCCGGAAGCGAGGGTGTCACCGACCTTGCGGACGGTTTTCTCCGTCTCAAATTGCAGCTTGCCTTTGCCCTTGGGCTTTTTCAGCTCATCCTCAAAATGAAGGCGGGTTTTGCCCTTGCCGGTCTCTTCATCGAAGACACGCTCTTTCTTGAGAACCTTGTGCGTGGGCAGCTTCTCACGGGCGGCATCCAGACGCTCATGCGCCTTCTCGGACTTCCTTTCGAGCTTCTGCATCCGCTTCGTGGGCGGGACGGCATCGTCCGAGACCGGCTTTGCAGAGGCGGTTTCCGCCGCTTGAGTGAGAACGGCATCCGCATCAACGGCTTCAACCGCAGAGGTCTTGCGCAGCTTGTGCGTGACAACCGTTTCAGCAATCACCGTGCCGGTGTGCGAAGAAACGCCATGCTGCTCCAAAGCAGGAGGCTTGAACGGCGTTTCCGAAGGCAGAGGTTCAGGTGCATTCTGGGGTGGATTTTCTGCCCTTTTCTCTTCTGTGACGGACGTTTCCGAGGGCGGCTGTGTGTCGTTATCCTCGGCGTGTTCCACCTGAAACTGACGCTGCTGACGGCGCATCTGCACCTTTTTCTGTTCCTCTGGGGAAAGAGCTTCGGAAGGCTCGGCGGTTTCAATCGGCTTGACCAGCTCTGCATCTTCCAGCCGTTTTGACACACGCTGTTCGGTGCCAGCCGTCAGGTTTTCCTCAACCGCGCCTTCCCGCGTCATCCGCACGACCACCTTGTCACGGGCTTTGAGTTCCGGTTCCTTGGACATCAGATTTCACCTCCAATCCGCTTGTAGGCAAGCTCGGTGTACGCCGGATTCAGCTCGATGCCCACGAAATGACGCCCCATCTGTGAGGCAACCATACCGGTTGTGCCGCTCCCCATAAAGGGATCAAGTACAATGCCGCCTTCGGGACAACCGGCGAGAAGACAGGTTTCAACCAGCTTCGGAGGGTAGGCGGCATAGTGACCACCCTTGAAGGGAACGGTGTTGATCTTCCAGACATCGCGCTTGTTGCGGAGCGGATTGATGTCACCATCCTTGATTTCCCCGTGTTCACGCGGGCGGTTGATGGACTGTGGCTGAGGCTGACCGGGAACGGGCTTGCCGTACTTGTTGCCGCCTTTCATGCCGCGCTTGAGGCGTTCTGCCGTTGCGGGGGCAATCGGTTCGGAGATCGCCTTGTAGTCAAAGAAATACTTCTTGGACTTTGAGAACAGGAAAATATGCTCATAGCAGCGGGCGCACCGGTCTTTCACACTCTCCGGCATGGGGTTATCCTTCATCCAGATGATGTCGTTGCGCAGATACCAGCCGGTATCGCGGAGGGCAAAAGCCAGCATCCACGGAATGCCGATCATGTCCTTCGGCTTGCAGCCCTCAACCTTGTTGTTGAGAGCCACAGCCTGACCGTTTCTGCCGTTGGGGTTCTTCGGGTCAATGAAATCGCCCTGATTGCCCTTTCCGGCGTAGGTGTCCGAGATGTTCAGCCAGAGCGTTCCATCCGGACGCAAAACGCGCCTGACTTCGGTAAACACTTCCGTCAGGCGCGAGATATATTCCTTCGGCGTTGTCTCTCTGCCAATCTGAGCCTCCATGCCGTAATCACGGAGCGCGTAATACGGAGGGGACGTCACACAGCAATGAACGCTGTCATCGGGCAGAGTTTTCAGGATTTCAAGGCAATCGCCGGTATGAATGATGTCAAGCTCTATAAAAACCAGCTCCTTTCTTCGGATTTGAGCGCATATCAGTCGGAGTAATACTCGTCCGGCTCATAGTCTTCATCTTCCATGAAGTCCTCGTCGAGATCGTCAATCTCGTCCGCCCAACGGTCGAAGATTTCCTCGGCCTCCTTCGCCGCCTCACGATAGAGGCTCAGGCGGTTCTTCTCAAAGGCAGCGAAGGCGGGGACGAACTTGCCGAACTCACGGATTGCCTTCACATCCTGCGTGCGCATATCTGCGACGCACTGAATGATTTCGGACATCGTGAGCAGATCGTCGATCATGGTCTCGTAGTCTTCCTTGGCGATGGTGACGGTATCGGCATCGTCCTCCGCCGCTTCCTGCTTGCGGACACGGAAGGTCTCGTGAACATCCTTCATCAGTCCGATCACGCAGTCGGTGGTCTCGTCGAAAATTTCCTGCATACGCGCTGCCATCTCGTCGGCGCAGTCCTCCAGTTCCTCATGAACGTGGAGGTAGGCGCGGTGATGCTTTTTCAGTTCGGTTTCCTCGCGGATGAGCGCGATGAGATCGGCGCTCATGTCGATGACCTCAAGCAGAAGGTCAATCGGCTTGGTGATGCTGTCGAACGTGGTATTCACGGGAACACCGCTGACTTCTGCGATGATGTTCTTGGCGTTCTCAAGGTTGAAGTTCTTATCCATATTCAAAATCCTCCTATCAGTTCTGTACGGTTTCTTCTAAGCGGGTGGTCATGATGCGGTAGAGCTGAGTGTCCTTCGGGAAATCGTCCTTGAAGGGAACGATGGTCGAGCCGTAGAAGATCAGCCCCTCACCGGCATTGGAATTGGTGATGTAGTTCTGCTGGCTGGGCGAGATGTTCAGAGCCTTCGAGAGAATTTCCCGGTCTCCCGACGCCTGATTCAAAAGGTAGACAAAATCCGAGTTCTCAAAGATATTCTCGATCTCACGGGACGCAAGCAGGTCCTTGACGTTCTGGGTGATGCCGGTCGGAATGCCGCCCCATTTTCTGAAACGCTTCCAAATTTCCACGGAATACGCGGCGGTCTGTTCTTCCTTCAAGAGCAAATGGAACTCGTCCATGTAATAGCGCGTAGCCTTATGCTGGGCGCGGTTGATCGTGACCCTGTTCCAAACCTGATCCTGCACGATGAGCATACCGAGCTTTTTGAGCTGCTTGCCGAGTTCGCGGATGTCGTAGCAGACGAAACGGTTGTTGACATCCACATTCGTTCTGTGATTGAAGACATTCAGAGAGCCGTGAACGTAGATTTCAAGGGCAGTTGCAATGCGTTGTGCCTCCGGCTCCTTCTGATTTCTCAGAATGTTGTAGAGGTCTTCGAGGATCGGCATTTTCTCCGGTTTGGGGTCTGCAAGAAACTCCTGATAGACCATACGGACGCTGCGGTCAATGATGGTCTTCTCAACCGGCTGCAAGCCGTCCTTGCCGCCGACAATCAGCTCACACATGGAGAGGATGAAGTCGGATTTCAGCGTCAGCGGGTTTTCCTCTTCGGAGTAGTTCGTGTTGATGTCCAGCGGATTGATGTAATCCGTGCTGACCGGTGAGATGCGGATGACTTGACCGCCGAGCTTCTGCACGAGGGGGAAATACTCGGCTTCGGGGTCGCAGACGATGATGTCATCCTCCGTGATGAGGAAGGCGTTCGTCATTTCACGCTTTGCGGAGAAGGACTTACCGGAACCGGGTGTACCCAAGATCAGCCCGTTGGGGTTCTTGAGCTGCTTGCGGTCCACCATGATCATGTTGTTGGACAGCGCATTCAGCCCGTAGTAGAGGGCTTCGCCGCCCTGAAAAAGCTCCTGCGTGGTGAACGGCACGAAAACCGCTGTGCTGGAAGTGGTCAGTCCGCGCTCGATCTCCACCTGATTGACGCCGATAGGCAGAGAGGACATCAGCCCTTCCTCCTGCTGGAAGTCAAGACGCTTGAGCGCACAGTTGTACTTCTGGGCGATGGCGGCGGTCTGGAACACCGCATTTTCGAGCTTCTGGCGATTGGTTGCCGTGTTCATGATGAGGATGGTCACAAGGAACAGTCTCTCGTTGCGGGTCTGGAGATCCTGCAACAGACGCTTTGCCTCACCGCCGAAGGTGGCGAGATCGGACGGGATAATGTCCATATCGTAGCCGGAGCGGACTGCCTTTTTCTGCTCTTCGATCTTCATCTTGTCGAGGTCGGTGATCTTCATCTTGATGCTCTTGATTGCCTTCGCCTGGTCAATCGTCCGGATATGAAAATTGACCGTGATGTTGCTGTCCATCTCAAGGAAGTCGGCAAGCATACGGTCATTGAGTTCCGGCGCGAGGATTTGCAGGAAGCTCACTGCGCCGATGGTTCTGCCCATCTTGAAGCACTTACCTTCACGGAAGTCAAAGGAAGTGGGCGCGATGAAGTCCTTCGTGCGGAGTCCTGTCCGAGCAACCATGTCAAAGGAAAAGCGGAACGGCTCATTGGTGTCCATGTTGAACACATCATGAAGCACTTTCAGCCGCTCGTAGCCGGACAGCGGCTCGGTTCTCACACCGAGGGTTTTGAAGTTGTTGAGGATGTCGGTTTCAATGCGTTCGAGCTTCGGCTTTGCCGTGCGGAGAGAGTCCGCCTCAATGCCGAAGGTGATGTACTTCCTCTTGACCAGTCCGTTGTTGCCCTTGGTGAGCTGGCTTTGCAGCATACCGGAATACTCGGAGCGGATGTCGTTGAAGGCGTCCTCCTGTGCCGGAATGTTGATGCGCTTGCGGAACTCATTGAGGCTTGCCTTCTGATTGATGAAGGAGAGCTGAACGAAAATCGAGCTGTCAAAGTAGTTCAGAAAGTCGCACCAGTTCTCAAAGATGGCAGTTTTGTCCTCGTTCTGCGCAAGCTGATAGTTGATGTCCTCAAAGGCGATGGACTTGGTATAGAGCCGGTTATTCACCTTGCAGATACCGTCGCGGCACATCTCCACATAGGGAATGGTCTGCTGGGCGGACTTGCGGACTTTCTTTGCTTTCCTGTCCTTTTTCTTCTGCATGACGATCCGCTTCTTCTCCTGAGCGGAAAGTGCGTCGCCGTAAACGACGCCGTTTTTGACCGTCATCTTAGGCTTTGCCTTTGCTGTGCTGTTGTTCAAGCTGCAATTCCTCCTGTTCTTTGATTTTCTGCTGAATCTCAGCGTAGAGATTGTTTGTGCGATAGGGACGCACCTTGTCCCGGATGAACATGGACTGTACGATGTGGTACAGATACTTTTCGGCGGGCTGTCCGTCCTTCTCGTAAAGCGCGAAGAAGATGAACGGGAGCATGATGACCACCATCAGCATTGCCGCCGTAGACAAGTCGAGATGCGCCTTCGCCAGAAAGAAGATCGGGACACCGACTGCCGCAGCGATGGAAAAACAAATGAGCTGCCGCTTGGTCAGGTTGAACATGACCTTCGTTTTGACGCGGTTAAGATCCTTCGGGACCGGAACAAATGCCATTGACTGTTTCCTCCTTTCCAAGAGTAATGCTGCATTCGACTTCGTTGCCCCAAACGTCCCAGCCTTCGGGAGACTGACGGGCAAAAAGCTCCACGCGGGGAAGGTCTCCCATGAGCCGAACAATGCGTTCCCGCGCCTCATCCGGCTTTTTGGAATGCTCTTCGATATGGCTGAGGATGACCTGACGCACACCGGCGTCAACTCGCTTCGGGTGTCCCTTTGTGGCAAGGATGCAGATTTCAGCGTTTGCCCTTGTCCAATACCCCATGCCGGTGAAGAGGTCATCGTTCCTGCGGTTTTGCTTCACCCATACAAAAGCCACGGTCTTATAGGAAAAGCCCCATGCCGTCAGCACTTCGAGTGCTTCACAGAGGCACGGGAACGTGATCCAGAGGAACAGAGCGCAGTCCTTGGCGGCAAGCTCACCGACCGGAAGTGCCTTGATGTCTTCAATACACATTGTCGGGTAGTGGCTTTCTGCCGACCGTCCCTGTCCCTTCTTGGAGTAAGTCCGATACGCCCAAGGGGGATCGGCGTAGATGATGCTGTACTTCTTCATGCTGCCGACCTCCTTAGTGCGCATGGAAAATGGATTTTGCGAGGCTTCCGGTCTTGAACAGCGAGAAGCACAGAATGACCGTGTACGCTGCCACAGAGAACAGAGCCGAATGAATGTTGTCTGCGATGATCATGCCGTTGATCAGCACCGCATAGATGCCGACACAGACCATGATGAGGAAGCCCTGAAATGCCAGAGCGAACAAGCCTTTCAGATAATTCGTGCCGATGCTGCCCCATTCGCGGTTGCTCATGGTTGCAATAGGAATAGGCGCAATGCTCACGGTGCAGTAAATCTCAATCATGCGCCCGTAGAGAATGACCGTAATGAGGATCGCCATGATTTTGAGGCACAGGCTGATCAGAAGCGTTTCTATTGACAGACCGAGCAGTTCTCCGACGCCCATGTTCTCCATGCCGGTACGCATCTGCGCAATCGTCGCGTCAATGTCAATGCTGGTGTTGCCGTGGATGACTCCGGCTGCACCGGAAACCACGTTCTGCCCGATGTCGAATACTGCCATCACGATGTCAAACGTGTGTGTCACGAGATAGATCGCCACAGCCGCCTTGAAAAACCACTTGAAGAACATCCAAGTGTCCATGTCGTGAAGGTTGTTTTTCTCGGTGATCATGGAAATCAGCTCGTAGCACAAAACGAAGGTGATGATGATACCAGCGATGGGGACTATCACGTTTTCGGATAGTCCCCGGATCATCTGGTACACGCCGCCGTTCCAGCCGGACGGAGTTTGACCGACCTCGGCGGCAATCGTTCCTACCTTCTCGTTGACATCGGTGAACATATTGGTCAGGTTGCTCTCGATCCATCCGATCAGCATATCCTTGAGAGCCTGTTCGATCTTTTCTAAAATGCTGCCCAATATTTCACCACCCTTCGGTTAAGCTGGGCTTGCCGTGGATTAGCCGAACAAACCGGAGAGCAGGGGGATGAGGGTCGTGCCGATCAGCACCACACCGCCGCCAGCCATGAGCTGCTTGATGCCCTGAGACTTAGCGCCGGGGTTGTCGTTGCCGTAGCCTTCCATGAGGTTGACAACACCCCACACCGCAAGACCTGCGCCGAGGGCGATAACAAGCGTCTGGAGAACCGTAACTGCCTGATTGATAAATGCCATACTTGAATTTCCTCCTTAAATCGTTGGTGAATTGTGAGGGGCAAGTGCCTTTTCCGCACCCGCCCCGATGGTTGCTTCTGCGCGGCTGCCGGATTAACCGAACAGACCGGAGAGCAGAGGGATGAGGGTCGTGCCGATCAGCACCACACCACCGCCAGCCATGAGCTGCTTGATGCCCTGAGACTTGGCGCCGGGGTTGTCGTTGCCGTAGCCTTCCATGAGGTTGACAACACCCCACACTGCGAGACCTGCGCCGAGGGCGATAACGAGCGTCTGAAGAACCGTGACAGCCTGATTGATGAAAGCCATAGATTTTCCTCCTTGATTTGAAAAAGATTGGTTGTGTATTTTTGAAAATGGGCATAAAAAAGAAGCCCCGTCGCTGTTCTGCTTTGGGAGCCATCAGGCTTTACCCACTGCGCAGTGCAGCGACGGGGCTTTAATCCGCTTCGACCTCGCCCATATCATAGAGGTCGAATGTGTCATCGGGCTTGACTACCAGCTTGTGCTGCCGGTACTTCTCGATGTCAAAGGCGTTCCGCTTGTTATAGTCGGAGAGCTGCCGGTACTTTGGATGCTTCGTAATGTCGTATTTGTTACTGAGAAAAGGTCTCACGCCTCGAAGCTGCAAAATACACTTGGCTCCGTCCATGACGGCGATCTCGTCCTGAGACATCAGTTCCTTGCCGGTCTTCTGATAGTTCAAGCCATAGGAGTTGTTGTTGGAACGGGTTTCTGAGGTGTTGTAAAGGTCGATTGTCTCCTTGCCCAGCACCTCGCTGATTTCCTTGAGCGTCGATTTTTCTTTTCCGCCGAGGAAAAGTGTGCAGTCGCAGTTGCCCGTGATGGTGTCCGCCGCATCCTTGTAGATGGTCTTGAGCTGAGACTGGGACTGTAAGATGATTGACGCCGAGATTTCCCTGCTGCGGATGGTGGCGATGAGCTTATCAAACTTCGGGATTTGACCGATGTTCGCAAACTC
>ERZ791680.483-NODE-483-length-43436-cov-3.173117_pt1 | contig 43436 bp, 45 predicted proteins | sample MGYA00510051_ERZ791680 | MGnify/ENA primary metagenome ERZ791680 (study PRJEB30046, sample SAMN00715238) | human gut metagenome | study: EMG produced TPA metagenomics assembly of the A metagenome-wide association study of gut microbiota in type 2...
ACATTCGGTTCCGCTACAAACTGGATCTTAGGAAGCATCACACTTTTATGTTGTATCCTATTTAATATTTTTGCGAAATCTTATTTCAAACAGTTATCTGTTTTGTTCGGACTTGTGGTTGGTTATCTGATTGCCATTGCTATGGGCGCAGTTGATTTTTCTTCTCTGCAGAACACAGCGATCATTGCTTTCCCGTCACTCATGCCATTCAAGCCGGAGTTTAATATCAACGCCATTATTTCAACGACCCTGATCTTTTTGGTGTCCGCTACCGAGACGATCGGCGATACCTCCGCACTTGCCGCTTCCGGTCTGAACCGCGAAGCCACTTTAAAAGAGACCTCCGGCTCCATCGCCTGCGACGGGTTCATCAGTGCACTCTCCGGCCTTTTCGGCTGTATGCCAATCACATCTTTCAGCCAGAACGTTGGTCTGGTCGCTATGACAAAAGTTGTCAACCGCTTTGCCATTGCTACCGGTGCTGTGATCATGATCCTTGCCGGTATCTTCCCGATCTTTGGTTCTGTGCTTGCCACACTGCCAGATGCCGTACTTGGCGGTTGTACCCTGATGATGTTTGGTAACATTGTCATCAGCGGTCTGCAAATGATGGGCAAAGCCGGTTTTACACAGCGAAATATCACGATCGCCGCACTCTCACTCAGTGTCGGCATCGGCTTTACACAGGTACCGGAAATCTTTGCTATTTTCCCGCAGATCATCCAGACCGTGTTTGCAGAAAACTGCGTTGCCGTCGTATTTATCGTTTCCATCATTTTAAATCTTGTTTTGCCAAAGAATATGGAAGCCCCTACCGAGGCGTAAAAATTATGTATAAAAAGAATGTGCTTTGGCACATTCTTTTTTATTGCGGTGCGAAAAATGCCAGCGCGATCGCTCCCGGTCCTGCATGGGTACCGATCGCCGCCCCGACGGAAACGATCGGCAATTCCTCTTTTGTGTGTGCCTTTTCCCAAAGCATACGACTATCCTCGATATACTTGCAGATCAACTTATCCGAAAGCCCGGTATATCCTAAATAAAAAGGACGTGAAAAATCAATTCCTCCCGCCTGCTTGGTCCGCTGCATCAGCAGGTTCTTTCCATTCTTTGATCCGTGCGCTTTTCCAAGTACAAGGATTTCTCCTGCACCTACTCCCACAACCGGCTTGATCGATAATGCATTACCAAGTGCAGCAGATGCTGCCGAGATCCGTCCACCCTTTTTCAGGTATTCCAGTGTATCCAATAATGCGATCAGTTGGATCTGTTTCTTTTCCTCCTCCAAAATCCCTACGATCTCATCTATTCCATAATCAGCCTCGACCAGTTCTACCGCACGCATGACAAGGCATTTTTGTCCCACCGTGACGTTTTCACTGTCTACGACATAGACCTGACCTTCAAATTCCTCTGCCGCGATACAGGCGCTCTGGTAAGTACCGGATAACCTGGAGGAAAGCGTGATAACAAGGATCTGCTTGTCGCTCATCTGCCCCTCTCCTGCCGATGCATCAGCATCCAGTTCCTGCCGATAAGCCTCCATAAATTCATAAGGACTGATCTGGCTGGTCTTTGGCAAAACATCAGTCTCGATCAGTTTTTCATAAAAGGTCTCGTGTAAAAGATCAACGCCATCACGGTAATGTTCTTCTCCGAAAGAAACATGTAATGGAAGGACCCGCACCTTGTCACATTCTTCCTGTAAAATATCCGATCCGGAATCTGTAATTATCTTAATCATGGTATTTATACCTCACTTTTGATATTTTGTGTATTACTCGTGCTAGTATAACCAAAGGAAATGAGGCTGTCAAGTCGATGGCATAAATATGGCGGTAAGGAAAGCGAGGAAGGGGGGAGGGGATAGGGGCAGACCGGCTAATGCCTCCCCCTTCCTCGCTTTCCCTTCTACACTCAAAAAGTCCCGAGTGAGATACCTCACTCGGGACTGCCCCTCAAAAAAGATTTATTAATTTTCCTGCTCTCTGCGCTTTGCAAGTTCTGCGTAGACATCAACCAGTTTTTCTTTTGAAAGTTTATAGCCAAATGTCAGTAATAAGAACATAACCAAAAGCACAATCGCCGGAACCAGTGTTGCCATATCATATAATTTTGCAACAACTTCTGCTGACTGCTTGCTTGCATCTACATTGTAGCCGATCACTGCAAGTAAGATCGGTACACCAACACCTGCTAAGGTCTGACCTAACTTTCTGGTGAAAGAATACAATGCATAAGATGTACCTTCTTCACGTCTGCCGGAAAGAAGTTCATGGTAATCGATAACATCCATAACCAATGCCCATACTTCCAGTGTCAGGAATGTCTGTCCTGCGCCTGAGAAGAATAAGAGGATCATAAAGACATATGGGTTGTTTACCATCGGTGTAAACTTGAGGAAATACATGATAAAGTTTACAACAGCGGCAAAAGCAAGACCAAATGCACAGATCTCCTTTTTACCAAACTTGCGGACTAACTTACCAATGATCGGTAAGAACAATGCCATCGGTACATAAGTACAAACGGTCACAAAACTGTAAAGTCCCGGCTTCTCATAGAAGTTCAGGAAGAGGTAGTTGTAAGTCGTCTGTGTGTACATCTGGAATGCGATCAAAAGCATGGATACCAGACACAGAAAAATGAACGGCGGGTTCTTAAAAAGATCCCCAACGGTACGGAATACATGCATACCTTCCTGCTTCTGCTTTGGCGGAACTGTGATACGTTCCTTTACATTTCTAAAATGTAGGCTGTAAATACCAATAGATACCACTGCGATACAAAGTACGGCAAATCCTAACTTGGTCGGATCTAAGACCTTTGTTTCGGTACCATCTGCACCGATCACAGTAGAATATACCAAAAGCGGCAGTAAGATCATGGATGGGATATTACCAAATCCTGCACCTACGGAACGCCATACAGAAAGAGACGAACGCTCCATCGGATCATCGGTCATAACGGATGCCAAAGATCCGTAAGGGATGTTGACACCTGTGTACATCATACCATATAAGATGTAAGTCACATATGCGTAGATCAGATACTGGTTGGTCGTCAGTCCGGGAATCTTGACAAACATCAGTACCGCTGCTACTGCCAGTGGGATGGATGCCCACATAACATAAGGACGGAAGCGCCCCCACTTTGTCGGCTTTCTGGAATCGATAAAGCCCCCCCAGAGTGGATCATTGATTGCATCCCAAATTCTTGCCACGAACATCAGAATGGTAATCTGTGCCAACGGAATATGTAGGCAATCCGTATAAAACATTGTTAAAAAAGATGAAATCAGAGAAAAAGTCAAAACCCCGCCAAAGTCACCGCAGGCATATGCCATTTTCTCCTTGGTCGTCAGACCATGTGTTTTTTGTTTCCCCATTATAACTCTCCTTTTTTGTAATAATATAATGTCGCGAGTTGTATTATTTAACTCATTTAATTTATTACATTTTACTACGTTTCTTTCCATATGGCAAGTTACTTTGTGCAATTTTTTAACATTTTTTAATTCTTTTAAAAAATCCTGTCCACACTGGGCTTTTCGTGCTAGAATACAGACAGATCCAAATTTAGGAGTATAAATAAGGAGACGATTATGGAGAACTTTATCACAACCCAGACCAAATGCGGTCAGATCCGTGGCATCCACTGCGACGGCTACGATAAATACCTTGGTATCCGCTACGCAAGCGCCGAGCGTTTTGCCTATGCCGAACCGGTAGAACACTGGGACGACGTTTACGATGCCACCCATTACGGCAATGTATGTCCGCAGAACCGCACTTTTTACGAACATTTAGAAATCCCGGAACGGCTTTTCTATCACAATGAATTCCGTCAGGGGCAGACCTTCCACTATGACGAGGATTGCCTGAACCTCAACATCTTTTCCCCTGCCGGCGACGGACCTTTCCCGGTACTGGTCTTTATCCACGGAGGCGGCTTTGATTCCGGTGCCAATTATGACAGTGCGATCGACGGTACTGCCTATGCCAGACGCGGCATTGTTTTTGTATCGATCCACTACCGTGTCAGCATCTTCGGTTATCTGACGCATCCGGACATCCGGGAAAAATACGGACGTGACGGCAACTTTGGACTCGACGATCAGTTCACCGCCCTGCAATGGATCAAGGCAAACATCGCTGATTACAAGGGCAATGCCAACAACATCACTGTCATGGGACAGAGTGCCGGTGCTATTTCCATCCAGTACTTAAGCCTCAGTCCAAAATGCCAGGGACTTTACCAGCGTGCCATCATGTTATCCGGTGGCGGCATGTTCCCGAAATTTGCCCTGCCACGCCCATCGGAAAACACCCATGAATACTGGGAAGATCTGATGGCGACCGCCGGTGTTTCAACCTTAGATGAACTAAAGGTCTTAGATACCAAGACCATCTTTACCGCGATCGAGGAACTGAAATCCCGTCGCAAGGACAACACCTACAACACCATGCCGGTCGTGGACGGCTATCTGATCAGCGCACCTGTGGATACTCTGATCGATCACCCTCTGCCGATCGACTACATGCTGGGCTACACCAATAATGATATGTATGCCATCATCATGGGACATATCTCCCACAAATATGCCAAGACAAATCACGCCTATCTTTACTACTTTGACATTGATGCTCCCGGCAATGACCATAATGGTGCTTTCCATTCCAGCGACCTTCGTTATGTCTTTGGAACCCTGAACGCATCCCACCGACCTTACGACGCCGAGGATACCAAGGTCTCTGAGGCAATGATCTCCTATATCGTTGCTTTTGCCAAAACAGGCGATCCAAATACAGACCATCTTCCAACCTGGAAGCCTGCCGGTCGTCATGCGCTGCATATCAAAAAACCGGCAAGTGCTATTGCCATGGGTCCGACCAACTGGTTCAAATTATTGCATAATACATTAACAAAAGGCGATCCCAAATAAGGGATCGCCTTCTTTTTGTCAGAAACTACTCTGTTATCCAACGTCCTACTTTATAATTATTCTTGCCGTCTTTTTTGACCTGATACAGGAGTTTGTCCGCCGTTGCCAGATAATCCCACAAACGGTTCTTTGTCTCCGGCACGCAGTGACAACATCCTTGCGATAAGGTGATATAATCTACGCCCACAGGGCTTGTGCCCGGCAGTGCGATACGCTCCATGTTGCTTTTGAGATGTGCCATCATCTGACAGATCTCCTCGTCTGTCTTGCCGGTATAGACAAGGACAAATTCATCCCCGCCGTAACGTGCGGCAAATACATCCTCATTTTCCTGCACCAGACTGCTGAGAGCATCTGCCACATGCACCAGATAATGATCGCCATCGATATGTCCGTAAGTATCATTGACCGATTTGAAGAAATCAATATCCAAGATCTCAACGCCAAAAGTCGTACCATTGCGGATCGCCTTTGCCAACGCATCTTCTGCATAACTGTGCCAATAAGCACGGTTGGGCAGTCCAGTCAGGGCATCATGGTTGGACTTGATCATGAGTTTTTCATTCTGCTCTGTGATCTCCTTTTGCATATGCATGATGCGCTTGTGCTCATTGTGCGCACTCTCCGCCTGCACGACGGCTTCCAGATTGTAGATGCCACGCTCCCAGTAACTTTCCAGAAAACACTTGGTATATTCCAGATAGCCGACCTGGTCCTTTAGGATAGCGGCACAACGAATACGTTTTTCCATAAACATACTATAGATAAAGAAAGACGCATTGTCCTGCTCGCACTTTTTGATGAAATAATTGAGGATCCTTGTCACTTCATCGTACTGTTCCAGATCCATATATACCTGAATATAGGCGCGGATATCATCCAGATAATCCGTGTAATTATCACTCTGGTGGAAATCCTTTTGCGCCATGCCAAGATGAAACTCTGCCTTGCTCCGCTCATCACGCGCCAGATAGAGAGTCGCCAAAAAGGTGTGTACGCCAAACTGGACATAAGGAATATCCGGGTTCTTGTAAATATTGTCTATGATGCGCTCACCGCATTCAGTCGCCTCATCGATCTTGCCGATGTTTAAAAGGCAGTAGCCCTTATTACAAAGCATGCAGTTCATATTATTAAAGGTCGTTTCCTTGGTCTCCGCTTCCCCGCTCTTTATGATGTACTCCTCAGCCTCTGCATAATAGAACATGGCTCTCTCGTAGACATTGTTGTAGCGGAAAAGATCTGCCAGATTGGATGCTGCCATCCCATGGATCTGCGCGAAACGATATTCCTTGCTGTAATCAATGCTGGATAAATAATAATCGACCGCCTTGGTAAAATTTCCCATGACAAAATTGCATACACCAAGTACATTGTATGTCCGTGCCACCAACTCATACTCTTGCGTTGCCAACTGGTATTTGATACCCTCATGCCCACAACTGATCGCGTTGACACAGTCATTGTCCGAGGCATAATACTCCATCATGTAAAAATACGCAAGCGCGAAGAGATAATCAGACTGTTCTCTCGCCGCATACTCAAACAACTTTTCGCAATATCTGCGAAACTGCCGATACAAAGGGGTAAAGATCATTGGAAATCTCTCTTTTACCTCTGCAACGCATGCCTCGATTTCCGGTTCAAACCTTTCCATGATACCGTTTGTTTCCTTCCTCATCTTATGTAAAAATAGTACGAAAACAGCAGGAACACCCAAAGACCGCCTATGATCTCACATATTCCTGCTGCTCCTAATCCATTTCCCCCCGAATTAGTCATCTATAACTATGATAACACTATTTTCACATTTTTCAAGGATTTCTCTACTCTATTGGATCGTAATCATTTTGCCGATAAATATGCGGTTGCAGAGAAGATCCAGGCAGAACTTTTTGCAAATATTACCGAATTTATGGAAGAAAAAGTGCCTGCGACCTTCCTGATATACTATAGTTCGTCCTCCTCCACGACCAGATTGCCGTTCAAAAAGCCCCCGGGGTAAGCAAAGGTCTTGTTGATGCCATCAAAAGACACACGGATCTTTCCTGATTTTTCCAAAAGGGCTCCTACCTCGCCCCTGCCGTATTTGCTATGGAGCACGATGTCGCCCGGATGCACGGTAGGGATGCTGCCCTGCTTGGAATAGGACTCTCTGCTGGACGCAAAACGCGCCAGTGCCTTTTGTCCATCTGCCTGTAGACTTGTTTTCTTTGGATTGGGTCTTTTGCCTATATGTTCTGCCTCCGCCTCACTTCCACGCAGATCCGGCAGAAACTGCTCTAAAAAAGTCGATTTCGTCTTTGCATGAAAGAGGATCAGATTTTCTTTTGCCCGCGTGACCCCCACATAAAAGAGCCTTCTTTCTTCCTCATACGCCGCAATCTCCTCTTTGTCAGCACTGCGGTAAGATGTCAGGACTGTCTCCGGGAAGATCCCATCCGCCACATCCAGAAGATAGACAGTGTCATATTCCAAGCCCTTGCTGGAGTGTATCGTGGATAAGACCAGTTTTGCCTCTTTATCATCTTCCTTATTGCGCAGGATCTCTGCCAATGCATCCAGCCGTTCTACCAATGCCAAAGGTGATCTTTCTCCCTGTGCTAGCATCTGTAAGATCTCCGTCTTGGTATTTTTTAATCTGGAACGCTCGACATAATCCAGATATCCCATGGGATTTAGGATACGGAACAGTGCCTTATCTGCGGGCTCCCGCATCATATTTGCCATATGGGTGCGCATAGCTTTGACTTTTCCTGCCGTCCAATCGCCCTCGCCATAATAAGAAAGTGCCGCATCAAAGACACTGATCTCCTCTCTTTTTGCCTGGGCGCAGATGGCTTCCGCATCCGCCTTTTTGATAAAGAACTGTAATTTATAGTAAATCTGCAAAAAGAGTTCCGTATTGGTCGTATCTGTGGCAAAGAGGATGATATTTCTGATATCATTTACAATGCGGTGAGAGAAAAAAGAGATCTCAGCATTCTTGATGCGGTAAGGGATCTCCTGCTTTTCCAAAAGATCGATCAGAGGCAGTGCGCTCTCATTATCGCGATAAAGTACCGCCGTCGTTTTTTGATCCTCCGCATCCTTTTCCATCAGATTCCGTGCCACTTTGAGCAGATATCCATACTGCCCTTTTCTGCGGGCTATGTCGATCGTACGGATCGTGCCTGCCTCCTGGTGCCAAGGACGCATATGTTTTTCGTGACGCAGTGAATTCTGCCGGATAAAGGCATCCGCCGCCGCGACAATACCGGCATCCGACCGGTAATTGGTCTCCATCAAAAGGACACGCGCCCCCGGATAGCGATCTTCAAAGGAAAGCAGTGCCTCCGGATAGGCGGCACGAAATCCATAGATACTCTGATCTTCATCCCCTACCATAAAGAGATGATGCTCCCTGCCTGCCAGAAGTTCTATGATGGCATGCTGGATCTTGGAGGTATCCTGGGCTTCATCCACCATGATATAAGAATAACGATCCCAGAAGGCATCCAAGAGTGCCGGGGCACTGCGAAACATGGTGTAGGCATAAACCAACTGGTCGTCAAAATCCATGAGACTGCGTGCGCGCATTTCCCGCCGGTATGCCTCATAGATCTTGGCAAGATCATAGTCGCACTCTGCATTCAGACGGGCAATTTCTTCCTTAGACAGCATGCGGTTCTTGATATAGGTGATGCGGGTTGCCAGATCTGACAAGTCATTTTCACTTGGAAAATCGTGTTCGATCCGCTGATAGATCCCTGCAAGGATCCGTGCCTTTTCTCCCTCATCACTCAGCAGTTCAAATGCCTGCTTTCCTACCATACGGCTATACATGGCAATCGCCTTTGCACAAATGCCATTGATGGTACGAAATTCCACGCGCATGGATAAATCCTCACCAAACATCTTTTTACAGCGTCTTTGCATGTCGCTCTTGGCGGCAACGTTGTAGGTAACGACCAATATTTCTTCCGGTGCGATCCCCTTGCAGTAGACCATATAACCGATGCGGGTCACAAGGACTGTCGTCTTGCCCGATCCCGGAACCGCCAGGAGCAGGGTCGGTTCTTCTATGGCTTGCACCGCCGCCAGTTGCTGGTCATTTAACATAATATGAAATTCTTTGATAAATTCGTCTAGTGTAAGCATATTTTTGAATTATAGCATACTTCTCACTAAATGAAAAAGCATGCATTTGCACATAAAAATACCGCCCGGGGAGTTTCATTCTGCCCCGGGCGATATCTAATGCACTGTGTCTGATTATGCCTCTACAAAGTCAGCCAAAATCTTTGCGTCCTCCTCAGAGCATTCAATGCTGCTTCTCAAGAGAATCTCAGGCTTTGCAACCATTGCCACACATACATACTGAGATAATGTAGATTTTAAGTTCAACTTATCCCCCTCACCTGTATGAAGAATGACTTCACCGGCACACTCCTTTGTCTTTTTGATCAACTGCACAATATCAGCGCCATCTTTTAAATCATGCATCTTTTTTCCTCCTCTGCACTTCGTTTTCTATATCATAACGCAGGCAAATAAAATACGAGTACACATTTTCTACATTTCGTATAAAAATTCATCTTTTTTCTGATAAATCTTCGTTTTCTGTCTTTGAAATCACGAAAGAACGTGTCAATGATTTTTTCTCACGATCAGGCATGCCAGATAATAAGCCATGCGCTCCTCACCCAACTCCAGATCAGCCTGCAGCAATTCCTTGATCTTGCTCATACGGTAAACGATGGTATTTTTGTGAATGAACATCTCATCCGCGACCGCTTTCACACTACCATTATTTTTCAGATAACAAAAGAGTGTCTCCACAAGATCTGCATGATGTCCTGCATCATAGTCCAAAAGAGGCTGTAATGTCTGACTCCCCATCTGCTGCATGAGTAGTTCATCCGTTACCGAATACAGGATCCGCTCGACGCCCAGTTTGTCAAATTGTAAAAAGGTCTGTTTTCTTTGCATGGCTGATCTTAGGGCATATTCCGCTCTGTCGAAGGAAATATGCACATTTGCCACATCCAAAACGGCAGATCCTTCCCCACAATAAATCGTTTTATCCGGCATACGGTGTCTCGTCCGCATGAGAAAGCCCTGTATGATGTCTTCTTTCTGCGTTTCGCTAACTTCGTTCATGATGACGGCAAAATAGCCGTTGTAGTAAAAGAAATGCGCATTATGTGATACATTTTCCATATAAATCTGCAAACGGTAGCCAATTCTCTTGCGATCCAGCGTATCCATGCTGTCCAAGCCCTCCGTTGTAATGAGCACGACTTGAAATTTCCCGTCTACATCAAAGGATGCCGATAATCTTTCACGATATTCTTCGATGCGCTGTGGACTCTCGATGGATTTGATAAAGGCAGACGAAATCTGTTCATCTGTCTCCGTCTGCAAAAAGATCCGCACCGTCAGATCCTTGATCATCTCGGACATCTCGATCACCCAGGGAACCTGTAGCAAAGGCAGATCATGGGCATTGCAGTAGGCGCGCACACTTGCCGGTATTTCCTTTACATAATATCCGGTATTTACCACAAGTCCTGCTGCATGATGCCTGTCCAAGATCTCCACGAGGGAAAGCAGATCTTGCTCCGTGCGAAAGCCCGCCCCCATGGTAACCGCCAATTCCTTGCCTTTAAAATTCTCCATAATGGTCGTATCTTCTACCATCAACAGCCAGGAGATCGAATTTGCCCAGCCATTTTGCCCTGCCACCAATTCCATTTTATACTTGTCTCTGGCAATGATCAGCATATCTTCCACTGTAAATCCCATTTGTGTTCTCCCAAAGATCGTCTCTTTTGTCCTGCGTTTTCCTACTTCTTGCTATAGTATAGCACCTTTTTGTGCCATCGTCACAAAATTCTTGCTTTTTTTCAAGATTTCAACCCATGGTCTTCTCTATTTCTTGTGCTACAATATAGATGTAAACAGAAAAGAGGTTCAACGAAAAAGTTGAAGGAAGATCGATGGAGGTGTTTGGTATGCTTACTGTAGGTTACATTGATAGTTTGTCAGAACTTGGATTTCGTACTCCTACTCCTGAGTGGGTAAAAACTGAGCGCTATGATTATTGCGATCAGTTGATAGCAAAAAAGGAGAATTTTGTGCAGATGCTATCGGCGTTCTTTTCTAAATTATTTCGCTAATTTCACATCTTTTTAATATTTTTTCCTTTAATAAAAACGCCTGACGGATAAACCGTCAGGCGTTTTGCATTGTCTTCTTATAACATATGTGCACGTAATTCTTCTGCAGAAAGTGGGCTCAGATATGCCGGAGCAATATCAAATACGGTCTTACATCCGCTTACCCCTTCTTCTGACAAACGATAGATGGCTCTGGCAAATGCCAGGATAACAGAAGATGTAAATTCCGGATTGGAATCCAATTTCAAACTATATTCGATTACATGCTTGTGCTCTTTTTCAAGCCCTGTCACACCTGTGCGGAAGACAAATCCACCGTGTGGGATGCCTGCATGATCTCTTGCAAATTCCTCCTCCGTGATAAAATGTACCGTGGTATCATAATCTGCAAAATAGTTTGGCATCGTCTTGATCTCTTCTTCGATTTTTGCAAGATCTGCCCCTTCTTCCGGTACGACAAAACATTCTCTGGTATGTTTCTCGCGCGTGGAGAGTTCCGGATTCTTGCCTGCACGAACCGCCTCTAAAGCGCTCTCTACCGGGATCGTGTACTGTTTGCCGTTTTTTACACCTGCAACACGACGGATCGCATCAGAGTGTCCCTGGCTAACGCCCTTGCCCCAGAAAGTATAGTCCTGACCTTCCGGTAAGACGCTGGCACCATATAAGCGCATCAAAGAGAACATGCCTGGATCCCAGCCACAAGAGATCAATGCCACATGTCCATTTTCTTTTGCCACTTTATCAACTGCTGCAAAATGTTCCGGGATTCTTGCATGTGTATCAAAACTGTCGATCACGTTAAAATACTTTGCATATTCCGGTGTCTGTTTTGGCAGGTCTGTTGCGGAACCACCACAGAGCACCAGTACATCGATCTGGTCTTTTAAATCTTCGATCTCGTCTACAGAATATACTTTTACTCCCTCCGTTGCGGGTGTGATGGACTTTGGATCTCGTCTTGTAATGATACAGGTCAACTCCATGTCATCATTCTGACGGATCGCACTTTCTACACCACGTCCCAGATTACCATAACCTAAAATTCCTACTTTCATGTTGTTACCTCCGTATTCTATTTCTATCTATGCTATCTTTGTCTTAGGCAAGTTCTGCGATCACATCAAGGATCACTTCAATGCCGACCTGTGCTGCCTTTTCTGCAAAAGTAGCATAGTCCATTTCTGCGCCTTTTCCATCTGAAATACTGCGCAAAATAGCAAATGGCACTTGATTGACATAACATACTTGTCCGATACTTCCGCCTTCCATCTCTCCTGCAATGGCACCAAACTGCTCGTGCAGATGGTTCTTGGTGCTTTCCTTTGATAAGAAAAGATCTCCGGTTGCTATTGTGCCGACTTTATGATTGATGCCCTTGGCTGCCACACATTTTTCAATAACAGAATAAATCTTTTCGTCTGCCGACAGATATACTTCATTTAAACCGGATAAAAGTCCAACCGGATCTCCAAGTGCTGATGTGTTCATGTCATGCTGCACAACCCGGCTTGCAATGGCAACATCCATAACACCCAGTTCATCACACAAAGTTCCTGCTACACCAATGTTGATCACACAGTCCACATGATAAGTCAGGATCATTGCCTCTGCACAGATGGCTGCAAATACTTTTCCAACGCCGCAGACCGCCGCGATCACTTCTTTTCCACCGATCGTACCCTTAGTAAAAGTAACACCACTGACAACTTCCTCTGACACATCTTCCATATGTGCTTTTAAGTTGTCAACTTCGATCTGCATTGCTCCGATAATACCAATTTTCATATTGCCTTTACTCCATTTCTCTTGTTTTCCTATTGTGGATAGGTAAATTCCATATTTGTCTGCTTTTTCAGAACTTCCAGATAAGTCCTGCACTCCTCCTTGGCTGCTGCAAGTTCAAGATTGCGGTAATTTCCACATTCTACAGCCGATGCGCCAAAGACCGGTCCTTCATGGTCAAGGATCTCCTGCAAGACCTTTTTGGTGATCTCAAAGACCTGCTTATCATCCGCATTACGGATCAGCAGATAAAAGCCGGTCTGACATCCCATAGGTCCAAAATAGACCACATCATCCGCGATCTCGGAATTACGAATATATGTGGCAAACATATGCTCTACAGAATGCATGGTCAGATCTGACATATAATTGCCCATATTTGGTCGTCTGGTCCGCATATCGTATGTGGTAATGTCGCCATCGACACGGGAAATATAAAATCCCGGCATCAAAATATCATGATTTATGGTAAAACTCTTGATTCTTTCCATTTTTCCATCCTTTCTACTACATTTTATCCGTGAATGATTATAACACGATTTGTATAGATATCCTACTTTTTTTGTATATTTTTTCACAAAGACAGTTAGCAATAAAAAAGCAGGGATAGATCTTTAAAGATCCATCCCTGCTTTTCCTATTCTTATCATAAACCAAAATACGCGTCTATCCCGTCTGCGATTCCCTGCACCATGCGTGCCTGATAGGCTGGATCTTCCATGTTGACATCATCTGTCGGATTTGTCATGTAGCCCATCTCCAGTATCGTAACCGGAACTGTACTCCAGTTGATGCCCGTCATGGTATCACTGGTGCTGACACCTTGATTTCGCATGCCGGTAGCAGCACAATAGGCATCCAAAATGCACTTACTCAGATTCCAACTACTGTCTGATAAATATGCAATATAAGGATTAGAAGACGATGGTGCTAGTGCTAAAGCCCCACTGACAGATGCATTATCCACCCCATTGGCATGGATGCGAACTGCAATCTCACCACCTACACTTGTTGCGTACTGCGCACGCTCCATATTGCTGATATTGACATCATGGGATGTGCGTGTCATATAGACCGTATAGCCCCGGTTTTCCAGTTCCGCCTGCAACTGCTGGGAGATAACAAGGGTCAACTGATACTCATAGACACCTGTGGTCGTACCATGTGTACCGCCTGTCACACGCGCCTTCATCGTGGATGAGCCCGGTCCATTTGGCTCTGTGGAAGAATCACCTCTGCCCTGGTGTCCCGGATCGATCACAACCACATGGGAATTGGCGGCAGGTTCTTCGGTCGTCATGTCAGATGCCATATCGTCCTGTTTTTGCTCCTTATCGGTATCCGTTTGGTCTGATGTTGTCTTATCCTCTTCTGTTACAGAATCATCTGCCTGTTCGGAGGTATCCTCTTCCGGCAATATCCCCTTATACTTTTTATAGGCAAAGCCAGCCAGCAGTATCGCACATACAACAGCAAGCAGTGCTGCCAATAAGATCCATCGTTTTTTCTTTATCATCATTTTCACATATTCTAGTTCTTAAAACTATGTACCGGTGCCGGAATGCGTCCTTTGCGGTTTACAAAGGCATCACATCCATACGAATTGACCGGCATAATCGGTGCATATCCCAAAAGTCCACCAAACTCTACGGTCTCGCCTACGCCCTTGCCAATAACCGGGATCAGACGAACAGCGGTCGTCTTCTGGTTGATCATACCGATCGCCATCTCATCTGCGATGATACCAGAGATCGTCGTTGCCTTGGTATCGCCCGGAATGGCGATCATATCAAGTCCTACGGAGCAGACACAGGTCATTGCTTCCAACTTCTCTAATGTAAGCGCACCTGCGGTAACTGCATCGATCATACCCTGATCTTCGCTAACCGGAATAAAGGCACCACTCAAACCACCAACGTATGAAGATGCCATGATACCACCCTTCTTGACCTGATCATTTAAAAGAGCAAGCGCTGCTGTTGTTCCCGGTGCTCCTGCATACTCCAGACCGATCTCCTCTAAAATCCCTGCTACACTGTCACCGATCGCCGGTGTCGGAGCCAGGGACAGGTCGATAATACCAAACGGAATACCCAGACGCTTGGATGCCTCCTGTGCGACCAACTGTCCTACACGCGTCACCTTAAAAGCTGTCTTTTTGATGGTCTCACAAAGGACTTCAAAACTCTCGCCACGCACAGCTTCCAAGGCTGTCTTTACAACGCCCGGTCCACTGACACCGACATTGATGATAGCATCTGCCTCGGTCACACCATGGAAAGCCCCTGCCATAAATGGATTGTCATCCGGTGCATTACAAAATACCACCAGTTTGGCACAACCAAGAGAATCCTGTTCCTTGGCATATTCTGCGGTTTCTTTTACCATCTGTCCCATCAGACGGACAGCATCCATATTGATACCGGTCTTAGTAGATCCCACATTCACGGAACTACACACGAAATCTGTGCATGCCAATGCCTGTGGAATAGAACGGATCATATTTTCCTCTGCAGGCGTCATCCCCTTAGATACCAGTGCGGAATAGCCACCGATAAAGTTCACGCCCACGGTCTTTGCCGCGCGATCCAAGGTCTTTGCGATCGTCACATAATCTTCCGGGCTCTTACATGCTGCGGAACCAACCAGTGCGATCGGGGTAACGGAAATACGCTTGTTTACGATCGGAATGCAATAATCGTTCTCGATCTCCTTACCGACTTTGACCAGATCCTTTGCTACGGTCGTGATCTTATTGTAGATGTTGGTATTTAACTGATCCAGATCCGAATCCATACAATCTAAAAGGCTGATACCAATGGTAATCGTACGCACATCCAGATTTTCCTGTTCTACCATTTTGTTTGTCTCGTTGACTTCACCAAAATTAATCATGATACTCTCCTTTAGATTCTATGCATTTTTTCAAAAATCTCTTCACGCTGACATTTTACATCAACGCCAATCTTTTCTCCCAATTCACGCAGATCTGCCTGGCACTCTGCAAAAGGTTTTTGACATGCAGCAAAATCCACGATCATCATCATATTAAAATAATCCTGTACGATGGTCTGTGAAATATCCAGTACGTTGATGCCATTCTCTGCCAAGTATGTGCAGATTCCTGCAATAATGCCTACGGTATCTTTGCCTACTACTGTGATAATTGTTTTCTGTGTGTTTTTCTCCATGTCAATTCTCCTTTTATTTTTGATCTATGATTATAGTTGTATAAACTATAACACCAATTTCAGTTTCTGCCAAATAAAATCTGTCTTTATCTAAAGCCGGATCAGACTGGATGGTCTGTCCCTCTTTGCCACCTCGATAGGGAAATCATTGCCCCGGTACGGATTATCCCCTAAGGAAATCTCTAAGCGGACAGTCTCATATGCCAGTTCATCATAATTATTTTCTTTGGACAGATGTCCCAATAAAATATGCTGCATGCCATCGTGAAGGATCTGTCCCAATAACTGTCCGCTGGTCTCATTGGACAGATGTCCCCGCTCACCCAGGATGCGCTGCTTTAAAGGATAGGGATAAGCCCCCACCTGCAACATATGGATATCATGATTTGCCTCAAGCAGCAGGGCATCCAAGCCCTCCATATGTGAGACAATATCAGCATCATAATAGCCCAGATCTGTCACAACGCCCACACGATGTCTGCCATCTGAGACAAGATAGGCGACCGGATCTGCTGCATCGTGTGAGATCGACATGGGATAGATCTCCAGATTTCCAATGAAAAAGGTCTTGCCCGCCTCGATCACATGAAATAAAGACGGATCGATCTTTCCAACCGATGATGATTGCAGGATGGCATCTGCCGTCCCCTTTGTCGCATAGATCGGCAGTCCGTATTTGCGCGCGACCACGCCCAAGCCCTGTATATGGTCACTATGTTCATGTGTGATCAGCACCCCATCCATATCCGATGTGGTGTAATCATATGTATTCATTCCCTCCTCAATACGCTTGCCGCTGATCCCGGCATCTATCATCACGTGGCACTGATCGCTTCCCAGACAGATGCAGTTGCCACTGCTGCCACTGGCTACACTAAAAAAATCCATCTTATGACTCTTTCCAATAAACTAAGATATCATCCCCCTCATGAAGTTCGTCTGAATATCCGCACGGCGCGCCATTGATCGTCGTTACGATCGGTCTGCCGCCACCCGCGTGCACATCAAAATCGATCACATTGAAGATGTCTACAAAAATATAACTGCTCTTGCCACTCAAATATACCGGTTCATGGTTGACTGTTACATGCAGCCCGGCTTCTTCAGGTGCTTTTTCCTCTGCGGCGGTTTCCTTTGCCGAACTATCTCCGCCGGATGCACCTGCGCCCGCCTGCTTTGCCTCGTCAGGGGCTTCTGCCTGCGTGCCGCCATCTGCCTGTGCCTCAGAACCAAAGCCGTATTTGCTGGCATGTTTTAACTGATCTAAGATATTGCTCGCCTGGCTTCCTGTCTCCTTTGCCTGTACCGGCGCTGCACCAAAAGCAAGTACCGTCCAGTCGATCGAGAAATTCTCATAGATCAAAGACTCCAGCGTAGCCGGTCGGTTGTTGACCAGGATCTCACGATCCGGGTCGACCTCCACATCCATAAACTCTGCCAACTGACCTACGGTATAAAAACTACGGGTCTCGATCACATCACCCTCCTGAATCTCATAAGAGCCCGGCTCTAATGAACCATTGACCTCCATGAACTTCGGACACATCACATGTTTGCCACAGACTTCAAATGCCATGGTATTGCCGGCATACTCGTCCAATTCCTCGATCGTGCAGACTGCTTCCTCTCCTGCCGTTGACGGCTCTATGGTAATAAAACAGTTAAACTCAAGCGGCGTATTCATACCGACAGTCACATCATTCATCTTGACCACAGCAGACTCGCCCTCGCCGCCACGCACCATACGAGGCGTTCCATTGACCGTAAAATGGATTTCACGGCCACGGCGCGGGAATAGTTCCTCTGTCGTAAATCCTGCCTGCATAGCGGCATCTACGACTGTCAAATGACCATTGTCATATAACTTCATCATTTCTCCGTTGAAATGGATCATGATAAAGTTGTTTTTCTGCTCATAATAGTTGAGGCAGATACCGATCGGTGTCACAAGCAGCGGATCCTTTTTGATGCCTTCCTGCTCAAAAATGATATTCTTCATGACTTCCTCGCCACGGAGGGCAACACGCTCCGGTACGATATCCAGTTTCTTGGCAAGGGACTCTGTATAGCCGTGAATCTTGCCACCACCACCAACGATAAATGCCGCACTAACAGACTTATCGCCATTCAGTTCGCGGATCTTGTTTGCTACTTCTGTCGTCATTTTCTCACGCACGACCTCAGTCAGTTTCCATACTTCCTCTGCAGATACAGTATGGGAGATCCCCATGATGTCCTCATAGGTCACTTCGTCTAAAGTACTGGAATCCAACTTAATCTGCTCTGCGGTAGCAAAGTCGACCAGATATGCCTGTACGATCACTTCCGTCAACTCATCACCCGCAAACGGGATCATGCCATAGGCGATGATGCTTCCGTCTCTGGTGATACAGATATCGGAAGTACCGGCGCCCACATCCACCAGTGCGATATTTAACATCCTAAAATTCTCTGGGATTGCCACATTGATAGCAGCAATAGGCTCGAGGGTCAGGTTTGCCACCTGTAGTCCTGCACGCTCTACCGCAGAATACAATCCATCTACAACATCTTCCGGCAGGAAAGTCACAATGATGATCTCGTCGATCTTGTTTGCCTTATGCCCTTCCAGACTGGAGAACAATTCATCATTCAGATAATATTTCATGACAGAATAACCGACACAATAGAATTTGTATCTGTTATCGCCCTCAGCAAGCAGTTCCTGCTGCGCCTGATCGATCCCCATCAGATCCAAGGTATGTAAGTCTTCGCCCGTAACAACCGTTTCTTCCGGATATTCGTAGGTCACCTGTGTTGTCACCGTACGCAGGACACGACCAGCCGCCGCGATACATACCTGTGTCAGGCTTGTCCCGATCGCTTCTTCCAAGACCTCCTTGACCTCACGGATGGTATCTCCCACGCGCCCGATGTCATGGATCTGTCCGTCCAACATGGATCTTGTCTGGTGTTCCCTCACACACTGGGCGATCACATGAAAGCCGTCGTCCGCCTGATAGCCCACCGTTCCGACGACATTTCGCGTTCCGATATCCAGTCCAAAAATGATATCTTCCAATGGATTCTTTTCATTCATAAATCTGCTCTCCTCTATCACTTTCCTATCCTAAGATCTGCCGTACCTGTGCCTGCGTCCCTTCCATACTTCCACTGCTGTCGATCACATGGGCACATGCCTGCCGAAAGGCTTTCTCCGGCATCTGGCTGGCGAAGATCTGATCTATCTTTTCGTCCGTGTAACCTCTGTCACGTTTCAGACGCATCCTCCGCTCGTCCTCTGAAGCATAGATATACCACAATTCATCACAGACTTCCTCGTAATGATCCTCTAAAAGAAGCGCTGCCTCGAAGAAAAAATAGTCCAACCTGCCTTGATTTCTCGCCTCTTTGACCTGTGCCAATACACATTCCTTGACCGCAGGATGGACAATGGCATTGACCTGTGCGCGCACCTCTTCTTTTGAAAAAAGCAGGCGCGCCATGCTCTCTTTTTCTATCCGTCCGGCTCCATCAAAGACCTGATAAGGACTTAGCAGGTCTACCAGCGCACCGTAGCAGATGCTCCCTGGCTCCATCAATGACTTTGCCAGATCATCTGCTAAAGCAATGTGACATTTGTAATTTTCCTTCAAATACGCCAGTACCGTCGACTTTCCGGCACCGACACCTCCGGTGATCCCTATAAACTTCATAATCTACTCCATTGTATCATTTTCTACAGGCAAAACAAAGTTATTTTGCATCATACCATGTATAGCCGGTATGCATATCGATCGTCAACGGCACTGCCAGTTTTGCAGCACCTTCCATCTCTTCCTGCAGGATCTTTTTTACCACCGGCAACTCTTCCTCTTTTGCCTCGATCAAAAGTTCATCATGCACCTGCAAAAGAAGTCTGGATGCCAAGCCTTCTTTTTGTAAACGGTCATGCACATGCACCATGGCGATCTTGATGATATCCGCCGCAGTTCCCTGGATTGGAGAGTTCATCGCGATACGTTCACCAAACTGGCGCTGCATAAAATTGCTGGATGAAAGTTCCGGAATCGGCCGGATACGCCCATACATGGTCTTGACCTCTCCTGCTTCCTTGCCCTCTGCTACCAGCCCATCCAAAAATTCTTTCATGCGCGGATAAGCCAGAAAATAATCATCGATATACTTGCCAGCCTCTTTCTTGCTGATACCGAGATCCCGGCTCAATCCAAAGGCACTGATCCCATAGACGATACCAAAGTTGACCGCCTTGGCATTGCGTCTTTGTAATTCTGTGACATCCTCAAAGGCTGTGTGGAATACCAGTGACGCTGTAGACCTGTGGATATCCTGTCCCTGCAAAAAGGCATGGATCAGGTTCTGATCCCCTGACATATGGGATAAGACACGCAGTTCGATCTGGGAATAATCTGCATCCACAAAGACAAAACCATCCTTTGGATGAAAGACCTTGCGGATCAACTTGCCTAGTTCCATGCGGATCGGTATATTCTGTAAATTTGGCTCCGTACTGCTGATACGGCCGGTTGCCGTAACGGTCTGCTGGAAGGAAGAATGGATCCGTCCGTCCGGCGCAATACAATTTGAAAGTCCTTCTGCATAAGTCGATTTCAGTTTTGCCAGTTGGCGGTATTCTAAAATGTCTGCCACGATCGGATAGTCCGGTGCCAGATTTTCTAAGACATCTGCCGCCGTAGAATAGCCAGTCTTTGTCTTCTTGCCACCCGGCATCCCCATCTTTTCAAAAAGGATAAGTCCCAACTGCTTTGGCGAATTGATGTTGAACTCTTCTCCGGCTTCGTCATAAATCTTTTGCTCTAATTCCACCAGACGTCCCATCAGGCGTCCGCCATATTCTTCCAAGGCTTTAGCATCAATCGCAATGCCTTCCAGTTCCATATCTGCCAGTGTAAAGATCAGCGGCAGTTCGACATCCCGATACAGATCATCCATCTGCTTTTCTTTCAGGCTTTCCCACTGCATACCAGCCACACGGCTGCAGACATATGCCTCATAGCAGGCATAGGAGCAAAATTCCTTTGGCATTTCTTCCAATGCCTGCGCCAGACTTCTCTTGCCAAAGGTCTCCCCATAGCCCGGCACACTGATACCCAGATATTCGCTCGCCAGATCTTCTGCTACATAGGTATTCTTGAGCGGCTGCAACAGATACTCTGCCACTGCCACATCATAGACATTCTCATAATGTAAAAACCGCTCCTGCAAATGCGGTGTACAGATCTTTATGGCTTCCTTGACATTCATACATGCCAGACGCTTTCCCTGTGCTATCAGATGCTCTAAGACCTGCGTTATGCAGGAAATATCATCCATCGGTGCCCACAGACTCTTTTCTCCATCTGAAAGTGCTATACCGTAAATCTCGTATTCCTGACAGACATCTTCCGATATTTTCTGACTTGTAAAGAGGGATAACTGCCCATCGCCGTCCTTGGCAAGTGACGCATCCTCCCACTCCTTGGCACTGCGCTGTCTCCATGCCAGATACAGACCAATATAAGATGCCTGCCCCTTCGCCAATTCCTCTGCAAAAGCAGTCAGGCTCTGTGTATCCTCTGCCTGTGAGAAGGCATCTTCCGCTACATTCCTTGGTGTCTGGATCTGAAATCTGCCTAAAAGATTCTTGAACTCCCATTCCTTGCACAGCGCATATGCCTCCGGGGTAAAGATATCCGTAAGTCTTGCCGCTTGCAAATCATAGGTGATGTCCGCGTGCACCTCAATGGTCGCCAGTTCCTTTGACATGACCGCCTGATCGTAAAACTCCACGATATTCTTGGCGGCACGCGGCGGGCGTAACTGATCTGCTGCCTCATGTGCTGCCTCGATCGAATGATACTGGGAAATGATGGCTGTCGCCGTCTTTTCACCGATCCCCGGTACGCCAGGGATGTTATCCGCAGTATCTCCCATCAAAGCCTTGACATCGATAAACTCCGTCGGTGTCACCAGATAACGTTCTGCCACATCGGCTGCATAATAATTCTCAATCTCCGTACCCGTCTTTTTGGTCTTTGGAATACTGATCTTGGTATGGTCTGTTGCCAGTTGCAGAAGATCCCTATCGCCGGAGACGATCGTGACTTCCATGCCCTGATCTTCAGCAAGGCGCGCCATAGTACCCAGAAGGTCGTCCGCTTCCAGTCCCTCTTTGGAGATCACCGTGATCCCCATTGCGGTAAGCATCTGCTTCATCATAGGAACCTGTTGACGCAGTTCATCTGCCATAGGCTTTCTCGTGCCCTTGTATTCTGCAAACATCTTGTGACGAAAAGTCGGTGCATGCTCATCAAAGGCTACGGTCAGATAGGACGGCTTTTCCGTGTCCATGATCTTGAACATGATATTTAAAAATCCATAGACCGCATTGGTATGCTGTCCTGCTGCATTGGTCAGATCCGGCAGTCCAAAAAAAGCACGGTTTAAAATGCTGTGTCCATCTATGAGTAATAACTTATTAGATTGCTCTTGTTTCATACTGTAGCCATTCCTTTTCCTTGTCATCTAAATATGGACTCAGGGTATCATAGACCTGTCTGTGATAAGTATTGAGCCAGTCTCTCTCTTTGTCTGTCATCATGTCCGGCAGTACTGCATCCAGATCGATCGGGGCAAAGGTCAGGTTCTGGAACTGATAATACTGACCATACTCTGTCTTTTCTGCCTCGACACAAAGAAGTTCGTTCTCGATGCGGATACCATAACCGCCCTCTTCATAGAAGCCCGGCTCATCCGTTGTGATCATGCCCGGGATCAACTCCTGGGATGGAAACATATCAGTCGTGCGCCAACGGAATGCATTTGGTCCTTCATGCACATTTAAGATATGGCCTACGCCATGTCCGGTTCCACAACGGTAATCTAAGCCCAAATCCCAGAGCGGTCCTCTGGCGATTGCATCCAGATTGGTCCCGGATACGCCCTTTGGAAATTTTGCATGTGCCAGACGCAGGTGTCCCTTTAATACCAGCGTATACATCTTTTTGATCTCATCGGAAATCGGTCCTAAGACGATGGTTCTGGTAATATCGGTCGTACCCCCCAGATAATGTCCGCCGGAATCCACAAGCAGCATGCCTTCCGGTGCAAGTGTTGCATGATCTTCCGGTGTTGCTGAATAATGCATCATGGCAGCATTGGCACCATATGCACTGATGGTATCGAAACTCAGATCCAAAAATCCCGGCTGTTCCTCTCTGCGCTCCTGCAGATAATCAGACGCACTGATCTCTGTCATTGGTTCGCTGCCGACATTGGTCTTGAGATAATGAATAAACTTAGTCACGGCAAGACCATCATAAATATGGGCCTCGATCGTGTTTGCAACCTCTGTCTCATTCTTGATGGCGCGCATCAGTTCTGATGGATCATGTCCCTCAAGGATCTGATCCTGACTGACAAGGCTCATAAGTTTGGCATTGATAGTTCCCGGATTTAAGAGAACCTTTCCTCCTGCTTCCTGCACGCGCTGAGGCAACTCATCATAAACTGCATCATACGGACGCAGTGTAAAACCACATTCTGCCAGATAATCTCTGACTTCCTCCGGCCACTTCTCATAGAAGGCATACAGGATAGCATCCTGTCCCGTCAAAAAGAGGAAAGACAAAAATACAGGTACATGCAAAATATCACCGCCACGCAAGTTGGTGATCCATGCAATATCATAAAGGCTGCCGACCAGATGGCTGTCTGCTCCCTTTTTCTTTAATTCTGCACGGATACGCGCCAATTTATCCTGGGTAGACTCCCCTGCGTACTGCTGACGTAAAACAAAGACCGGCTCCTGTGGAAGGGCAGGACGATTCTCCCAGATCTCGGCGATCAGATTCTCATCCATGGCGATCTTGCCGGACTTTTTCTCAGCGATCCCACGCAACTCCTTGGCTTCTCCCGCTGCCATGCAGGCACCGTCAAAACCGATCGTAGCGCCCTCTTTCAGATGCTCCTCTACAAACTCCATGACGGTCGGCACTTCCGGCTCTCCTATACGGTATAAGGTCACATCACTGCCTGCCACCTGTGCAGCCGCCTGTACAAAATAACGTCCGTCTGTCCATACACCGGCTTCCTCTAAAGTGATCACCGCCGTACCGGCAGATCCTGTGAAACCTGTGATATAAGCACGACACTTATAGTGTTCTCCGACATACTCGGAAATATGATCATCGGAAGTCGGAACGACATAGACCATGATCCCCTTTTCCTGCATCAGGCGGCGCAGAGCACGCAGTCTTTCATTGATGACCTGTGGATCGATTTTTTTGCTCATAATACATACATCTCCTTTTCTATTGCACTAGGCAACCATGACACTTCTGCCATGTTCCACTCATAAAATCTAACTGATGTATTATACCACAACTAAGCCGCCTCTTCCATAAATTCGTAGTAATCCGCCTCACTTGCAAATAAAATGTATTCCCCATCTACATATCCCATAAATCCGCTTCCTACTGTGTATCCTTTCATTGTGCTGCCTCCTCTTTTCGATCAACCTGTCTTTTTTGTTGACCTTAGGGTAGCACATAGCATGTACCATTATTGTCTCATTGCATGTAGTATTTTATTTTCCAAAGTTCCGTTTAAAATCCAAATATGATATGATGCTTGCAGAAAAGGAGATCACGACATATGCATGTTTTATTGTTTTTTATAGGAATCCTATTTTGTATCTGGTTTCTCATGCCCTTTTTTACCAAAAGAATCTTAAATCCCGGCAATGTGACCGGACTTATCTTTTCCGTCCTGCTGACGATTTACGGAATTTTTCCAAGGCAGATCCGGCAGGGCATGACCGCGGCGCTCGCGCAGCCCGGATTTTCTCGCCTGCTCTGCGCCCTTTTTCTCGCCCTGCTTGCTCTTACCTGCCTTCTGTTTCTTATCAATGCCTGCCGCATCTTATCCGCCATAAAGGCGCATCCCCGGCAGGCATGCACGCTCATTGTTTTAGGCTGCAAGGTCTACGGAACAAAGGCAAGCCTTATGCTAGAAGAACGCATGGATGCCGCCATCGCCTATCTGCGTGCCAATCCGGACAGCAAATGCATTGTTTCCGGCGGCAAGGGGGATGATGAAGGCATTTCCGAGGCTGCCTGTATGCAGCAATATCTGATCTGTCATGGCATCCCCAAAAGCCGTATTTTTATGGAGGACCGGTCACGGACCACGCAGGAAAATCTCTTGTTTTCCTCCGCCATCATAAAAAAACAAGGGCTCGATCCACATCTCGCCCTTGTCTCAAATGAATTTCATCTTTACCGCAGTCTCTGCATTGCCAAAAAACTCGGCTTTTCTGCCTACGGGATCCCTGCCAAGACTGCCTGGTGGCTCTTTCCCACCTACTTTACAAGAGAGATCCTTGCTATCGTAAATGAAGACCTCGGGCTGCTTCGTCCAAAATCTCCATAGCCAGCGCTTCCTTGCTCATCAGGGGCAGGGGCCGCATGCCCTCTCCTGTGATCAAAGTTGCTACATTTGTATCACCGCCGAATCCGGCACCGCTCTGGCGGATGCTGTTGGCAACGATCATATCGACCTTCTTTTTCTCCCGTTTGGCTTTTGCATTTTCCAGCAAATGCTCCGTCTCCATGGCAAAACCGCAGATAAACTGATCTTCGCGCTTTTTTTCGCCTAATGCCGCTAAAATATCCTTTGTACGGACAAGCGGGATCACAGCGTCGCCTTCTGCTTTTTTGATCTTTTCCTGACTGACCTCAGCCGGTGCATAATCTGCCACAGCCGCAGATTTGATGATGATATCCGCATCATCCGCCTCTGCCATCACGGCTTCATACATCTCCTGTGCACTTTCCACCGTGACCGTCTTTACAAACATAGGCGGTTCCAATGCTACCGGACCGCTGACCAATGTCACGTCCGCCCCGCGCAGCATAGCCATTTTGGCGATGGCATAGCCCATTCTGCCGGTCGAATGATTGGAGATAAAACGCACCGGATCAATGGCTTCTCTGGTCGGTCCCGCTGTCACCAAAAGATGCTTTCCGGCAAGGTCTTTTTCGTATGCGACCTCACGCAGGATATACTGCAAGAGCACTTCCGGTTCCGGCATCTTTCCGGCACCGGAGTCGCCACAGGCAAGGTAGCCACTGGCCGGCTCGATCACCTGCATGCCATATTTTTTCAGGGTCTTTAAGTTATCCTGTACGATCTGATTTTCAAACATACCGGTGTTCATCGCCGGGGAAATGATCTTTGGGCATTTGCATGCCAAGATCGTTGTTGTCAGCATATCATCTGCGATACCATGTGCCATTTTGGCGATGACATTGGCAGATGCCGGTGCCACAAGAAACAGATCTGCTTTTTTTGCGATCGCAATATGCTCCACCGAAAAGGAAAAATTGCGGTCAAAGGTATCTACCAGACATTTATTTCCTGTCAGCGTTTCAAACGTGATCGGATTGATAAAATTTGTTGCATTCTTTGTCATGATGACTTCCACATCCGCATGCTGTTTTTTCAGCATACTTGCCAGATTTGCGATCTTATAGGCTGCAATGCTTCCCGTCACGCCAAGCACAATACACTTTCCCTCTAACATATCCATTTCCTACCTAATCAAATATTTTTCTTTACTATACCGCATCTGTCCGAGAAAGAAAAGCCCCGCCCGTTACAGATTATCGGACAAAAGCCCATGTTTTTCATAGCGGGAGGTCCGCTGGATCCGGTTTGCATCATCCACAAAAACAACATGCGGCTTGTGGTCTTTTGCCTCCTCCGGGCTCATGGATGCATAAGACATGATGATGACATGATCGCCGACCATGACCTGTCTGGCTGCTGCACCATTGAGACAGATCATGCCACTGCCCGCCTCTCCTGCAATCGTGTAGGTTTCAAAACGGTTTCCGTTCTCCACATCGACGATCTGCACATACTCGTATTCCATAATGCCTGCCGCTTCCAAAAGTTCGGTATCGACCGTAATGCTCCCCACATAATTCAATTCTGCCTGGGTCACGATAGCACGATGGATCTTTCCTTTTAACATTGTGATTTCCATTTTTTTGCCTTTCTTATGCCTCAACAATAAAATTATCGATCAGTCTAGTCTTTCCGATATAGACCGCAATGGCAACCAGTGTCTCTCCTGCGATCTGATCGATCGGTGTGATCGTAGCAAAATCAACGACATCGACATAATCGATCTTTGCCAAAGGTTCGGTTTCGATCTTGTCTGCGATTGCCTTTTTGATGGTAGCCGCGTCCTTTTCGCCCTCATCGATCATCTGTTTTCCAAGCGCAAGACTCTTTGATAAGATCAGGGCAGCCTGTCTTTCTTCTTCATTTAAATAGGTATTTCTGGAACTCTTTGCCAGCCCATCCTGCTCGCGGATGATCGGGCAGCCGTGAATGGTGATATCCACGCTCAGATCCTTGACCATGCGCTTGATGACTGCCAACTGCTGTGCATCCTTTTGTCCGAAATATGCATTGTCCGGGCAGACAATGTGAAAGAGTTTTAAAACAACGGTCTGCACTCCGCGGAAGTGGATCGGGCGGCTCTTGCCACAGAGTTCGGTGGTCAGTCCGTTCATATCCACATAAGAGCAGAAACCCTCCGGATACATTTCTTCCGGTTCCGGGTGAAAGATCAGATCGACGCCAACCTCTTTGCAAAGAGCCGCATCCTTTTTCAGATCTCTCGGATAAGACTCCAGATCCTCTGTCGGTCCAAACTGCATCGGATTGACAAAAATGCTGACAACGACCTTGTCGTTTTCCTTGCGGGCTTCTTCCATCAGACTTTTGTGTCCCTCATGCAGATATCCCATGGTCGGTACAAAACCGATCGTCAATCCCTCTTTTTTCCATTCTTTTACCTGTTTTCTGACATCCGCTATGGTATAACAAATTTCCATTTTTTCTTTCTCCCTTGTGTTTAATATAATTTTTCTATAATACTATCATCGATCTTGTAAGTATGTTCTGCTGCCGGGAATTCTCCTGCCTTGACCTCGGCATCATAAGCCTTGAAAGCCTCTGTCATGATCTGTCCTACATTTGCAAAATGTTTGACAAACTTTGGCTTAAAGTCCGTAAACATGCCCAGCATATCCTGATAGACCAACACCTGTCCGTCGCAGTCTGCGCCTGCACCGATGCCGATCGTCGGGATGGAGATCTCCTCTGTCACACGCTTTGCCAATGCTGCCGGAACACACTCCAGGACAACAGCAAATGCTCCTGCACGCTCTACGGCTCTGGCATCATCCAGAAGTTTTTGCGCTGCCGCCTCGCCCTTTCCCTGTACCTTAAAACCACCGAAAGCATTGATGGATTGCGGGGTCAGACCAATATGTCCGCAGACCGGAATGGAGGCATTTACAATGGCACGGATGGTCTCTTCCATCTCTACACCGCCCTCCAGTTTGACGGCATGCGCACGTCCTTCTTTCATGAGACGTCCTGCGTTTACAACAGCATCGTAAACACTTGCCTGATAGGACATAAATGGCATGTCACAGATCAAAAGTGTATCTTTGATACCGCGGCTGACCGCTGCACAGTGGTGAATCATATCTTCCATGGTCACTGAGATCGTGTCAGGATAGCCCAAAACTACATTTCCCAGAGAATCCCCCACTAAGATGGAATTGATGCCTGCGCCATCGACCAACTTTGCTGTAGAATAATCATAGGCAGTGAGCATGGTGAGTTTTTCGCCCTTTGCCTTTGCTTCCTTAAATGTTACGACCGTATTCTTCATTGTTTTGTCTCCTTCTCTTTTCATCCGCCAACAGACATTCCATGTCTGTATAATCCCTGTGCGGATTTTTCTTTTTTGCGAGCCTGATCTGCTCCCTTGCCAAAGCCATATACATCTCTTTCCCCTGCGCAGGAATGACCTGCAAGTGCTTTTCTACCGTGACAAGATCTCCGCGCTCTATGGGTCCTGTCAAAGCCTGCACACAGCCAGACGCTATGACATTTTCCACATTACCCCGCACCAGTGCCGCTGATGCCCGGCGCGCATTTTCTGTGTCAAAGCCGCAGGCTTCCAGCATCTCATAACCGCTCGCCAGAAGTGCCACGACCTGATTGCTCAGTGTTGCTGCCGCCGCATGATACAATGCCTTTTGCTCCGGCGCGATCCTCTGCACGGGGTTTCCCATTTTTTGCAATAAAGGCTCCATGACTGCAAGTGCCTGCGCATGACCTTCTAAGGTAAAAAATGCATTCTGTAATTGTTTGTAGGATGTATATTTGTCGCTGAACGCTAACATTGGATGAATCGACAGACCATAAGCCCTCGTCTTTTCGATTCCCTGAAATTGATCGGATGATAATGAGCCACTAAAATGACAAATGATTTTTCCTTGAATAGACAGATGCCGAATGCAATCCCATACGTTTGCTATCTCACCATCAGAAGTGGTAAGAAAAAGGGTATCGCTTGCTGCTACCAGGTCTTCGATCCTATCGAAGCTGTCCGTACCTGTAAATTGTGCCGCATCAAGTGCGCGCTCCCGGTGCCGGTCATAAAATCCCGTCACCCTGATCCCGTGATCCTGCATGTACTTTCCCATGGAATAGCCTACACGACCGGAACCAATAATTCCTATCTTCATGTCATCACCTTCCTTTAAAACGAACCCGTCGTTTTGATGTTTCTCGCTTTGGTGCCACCGGCTACCTTTGTTTCTCACATCACTTGTGATAACACACTATCATCTGATGCAGTTTCATACCATGAATACCGCTCAAAGGAAAATGTAGCATACTGGGTATAAAAAAACAAGAACCATGTTAAACATTTCACATAGTTCTTGTTTTTCTTTTCATACATTATAATTTGCGATACATCTTTCATGGAATGCAATCCGATCAATAAGGCCGATGTATTGTGCAAGAGTGCGGATGTGGTCGGTTGCAAGATACCAAGGATACCAAGGACAATTTTGCCCATCCTTTACCTGCGCTCATAATCATATACCTCTCTTTCTTATTTTCCTGCCATATAATGCTCTTTATATGGCACATTGCATTTTTATTTATGAACTATCCTAGCACTTATTTTTACCTATCAACGTCAAAAAAGGGGGTTTTTGTACCTTCTCTCATACAATCCCATCATTTCACAAAAATGCCACAAACCAGCGTGGTTACTGTGTTCTAACGCTTGTCAGCCCACGCTATTCATGGTTAGTCACAACGCAATAATCCTCCCGGCCACACACCGGAAGGATTATTTACACATAAGTATTAAGAAAAGGGAGTCTTCCATTACCTATGGAAGAACTATATATAAATGAATAGCGGGAACTATCCATTTATGACAAATTAAATCTGCCTATTTCAGGCATCTGGCTATGCCAATGCTGCACCGAGTGCCTCGCACTGCATCAGTCCTTCATCATCTGGGGTGTTGTTGCAGATCACACTGTCACAGGCAAGACTTGCACCTGCGCCCTTGCAATCATTTTCCCAGTTTTCCATCCATTCGCCTGTGCCCCAGCCATAGGAGCCAAACAAAGCGATCTTTTTGCCGCCGAGTGCTGCACTTACTTCATCAAACATCGGCTGGAATTCACTTTCTTCCAAAACCTCTGCTCCCATTGCAGGGCAGCCAAAGGCGATGGCATCATAATCAACTACTTTGCTTGCCGAAAAATCGTTGCAATAGATCAATTCTGCGTCTGCGCCTTTATCCTGCGCACCCTTTACAACTGCTTTTGCCATTTCCTCTGTATTGCCAGAGCCACTCCAATATACGACTGCTACTTTGCTCATCTCATATCCTCCATTCTGATCTCGTGCCAAGTCTGCCCTTTACGCTGAAACTGTCAGTTTATTGATGCTGCGCCCCTGCATCCACAATTCCATGTAGATCCGGGTGCATTTTTTGTAGCGGGCAAATGTCTCCAAGGCATCTTCTTCATTCTGATATACTTTCCAACAGCCACTGCACTTACAATTACATCCCTGATTTTCGATAAACCCGATCACGTCAGCCAAGGGATAATCCAGGAAAATACCAATCTCATGTGGGAAACCATCACTGGCTGCAATCCGCTTTTGCAAATGTTCCAATGCCTTCTCCACACACAGATCAACATATCCATATTGTTCTAAGAAACAGGAAACGCCCGGTTTTTGTAAATCCTTTTGTAATTGTGCCATACGATACACATAGACCAATGCCCAATTCGGTTTCTGCTGTAAAACCGTGACTGCAATTCCCTTGGGATGCATCTGCTTGTTCCAGTAGGCGATACATTCCGCGAAGTACTCCTGCCTCTCAAAGGAACAGGAAAATAAATTTGCCGTCTTGATCGATGCCAGTGTCGGAGAACAGTGGCAAATCAGATATTGTTCCATCTCTTTCATGTGCTTAGTATGTGCTCCATTTCGTCGGATTATGCAGTTAGTTGCATCTAACTCATATGTCATAAAAAAAGCAGTCCGCACGAGAGGAGAAAAAGTTGGCATACGATTTCAAATGGATTCTGCGCGATATCCTGCTGTTTTTTATTTTCATGGTTAGTTCTTACTAACTACTGATAGTATAATCTTACCGAAGTGTTTCGTCAAGTACTTTTTTATATTTTTTAAATTATTTATATGTAATCCTCAATCCTTTCGGATAATGATTTTTCATGGTCGTTCCGGTCAGTTTGCCCCAACCGAGCGCATAACCATCCACCGTGATCAGATGCCATCCCGGCTCGCCGTCTGACGTAAAAGTCTCTCCCCGCAGATAAGCATAGACCGTCTCGTCCTTTGACGAAAGATCCGTCACGTGCCGAACATCTTCCTTATATAAAGTAAGTGCCCATGCATGTGATGGTTCAAAGCGGTTTTTCTTTAATGTTCCCAAATGCAGTCCCGGGCGCAAAACTTTCAATCCTTTTAAAGCCGGCATATCCTTTGGCACAAGATATAACTGCTCGCCAAAAGTAAGATACTGTCCCTGCGCAAGTGTCTCCATCCAGTCCTTTGCCAAACAATCCTTTGCAAATTTCTGCAATTCTTTCTGTTCTTTGTATGTAGCCGTCTTTTCCAATTTATAGTCTATGAGCGGACACGCTCCGTCCTTCTCCATCACTGCCACGAAATGTCCTTCTCCATGTAAAAGATGTGGCCAAAGACGGATCGAACGCTCCAGATGCTCTGCCACCGGAAGTACTTCCTCGGGATCCGGTGCAAACGCACTCTCGCGGATAGCAAAATCCTCGTACCAGTCTGCCCGTCCCGGGCTCATGCCTTCATACTTTGGCACCTCCACCAGGTGCATGTCGCTGTGTATCGCTAAAAAGCGGCTGATACTGCCCTCGTTTTCATCCGGTGCAAAGGTACAGGTCGAATAGACCATCCGCCCACCCGGCAGCAACATAGCGTATGCTTCCTCCAGGATCTCGTCCTGCCGCGCTGCGCAGGTCCTCACATTTTCCAAAGACCACTCATCTACCGCCATCTCCTGCTTGCGGAACATGCCCTCACCGGAGCAAGGCGCATCCACCATGATCCGATGAAAAAACATACCAAAATGCCTGCGCAGGTCTGCCGGAGCCGCATTGGTGACAAGGGCATTTCTCACCCCCATGCGTTCCACATTCTCGGATAAGATCCTAACTCTTGCCGGATGGATCTCATTGGTCACGAGCAGTCCTTCCCCTCGCATCTGTGCCGCGATCTGCGTTGTCTTACCGCCGGGCGCTGCACAAAGATCCAGCACTCGCTCACCCGGTCTGGCTTGCAGATAAGCCGCCGGTGCCATAGCACTCGGCTCCTGCATATAATAGACACCCGCCTCATGGTAAGCATGCTTGCCCGGTGCAGCCTCCGCACCATAATAAAATCCATGCTCTGCCCACGGGATCTTTTCCAGAGAAAACGCATCCTCTGCTAATGCCAGAAAATCCTCCTGTTTTCCCTTTCCTATATTAAAGCGCAAGCCCTGGTATTTATCCTCATCATAACTTTTCAAAAAAGCTTCATACTCTGCCTGCCCTAACATTCTCCTCATTCTCTCACAAAATGCAAGTGGTAACATAATCTGCTCCTATCCCAACAAGCCCTATATCACATTTAAAAGCAAACGATTGCGATCCATACGATCCAACTGCGAAATACTGCGTCTCGCCCCGCCGTACAGATTGCGGTTGATCGAAAAGACACAGATCTGATCCGCACCTCGATATTCCTCGCGTTTGTAAAAAGGGATCCGCTTCCAGTTCTTGGTAAAAGGAATCGCATCCTGCAATAAAATATCTGTCGTGTGATTGCTCACGCGTCGGTTCGTCGTGCTGCATAAAACAACATCCTTGTCTACATGCTTATCCAATTTTGGTGCTCTCTGTCTCATGTAAATATCCTCTACTCATCCTCTATTGTGATCGTAACCTGCTTCCCCATGCTGGCAGCCACCCGTACCATAAAATCCAAAGAAGGATTGTATCTGCCGCTCTCCATCCGGGAAATATTGGATTTCTTCGTGCCGACACGATCTGCCAAGACCTGCTGCGTCAAATGCTGACTCTGTCGGATCGCACGGATCTGTCTGGCAAAATCTGCTCGAATATCCTGATTCATCTGTGGCACTATGCCATCTTCGTATCTCTTTTTCATTTCATCACCAGCCTCTTTTATATTATCATATATGATAACAGTCTGTCAATAAAAAAGATAGAGAAAACGGCGGTGTTTTCGCCATTTCTCCACCTCTTATCATGCATTATAAACGAGCCAATGTCTCGACCGCATTTTCCTTGCAAAGTATGTTTCCATGCTCAGCGATCACGGCTCCACCATGATCATCCGTCAGGATCTCCTTGCCATACTCTGACACCACCAGAATCACACCTGCCACCTGATGTTCTTCCTCTGAAAACTGAAAACGCAGATAATATGTATCTTTATATTTGTATGCAGCACTGGAAAGCCCCTTTTGTGACTGTAAATGATGACAGGCACTAATACAATCATCTAAATTAGAAAAAGCGACCCAGATCGGTGTATTTAAGACCGTCCTCTCCTTTTTCGCCTCTTGTGATGCCTGCTCCTGCGGGCTGGTCTCTGTTGTTTTTTCTTCCTCTGCTGTCAGCCCGGCTTCCTCTGTCTCCACACCTTCGAGCGCATCTGCTTCTTTTTGCAGTTTTTCCTTTTTCGCATCTAACTTTCGTTTGGCTTCTTCCATGATCTCCTTGAAATCCTGCAGACTTTTGCCGAACTCTGTCAGCGTCTCCTCGGTGCTACCGTGATCTTCGCCACTAATGACAAGCGAAACATCACCTTCCGGCATAACCGCCATCTGAACACTAAAACAGCGTCCCATATCCTCATCAAGGTTCAGTTCATATTTAGCCTCTGCAAGAATCTCACGCAAGAACGCCTCTGTCTTGTCTCGATGATCTAGGAAATCTTCAATCTGGATGCCCTTTTGGCTCATCTCTTCCTGCGAAATTATGCAATGGATCTTGTGTTCATCAATCTTGCGAAACTGCATATGCTCACCTACTTTCCTGTCTCTTAAATAACAATATAATAATTGATATGTATAAAAAATGCAATATATAACACTCTTGTCTTCGGATCATAGAGTTTACCGCAAAAATTCCACTGAAATTCCAGCCCCTTATAGCAAAAAAGCCCCGAACCCATTTGGATTCGAGGTTTCTATAATACAATGCCGGCGGTGGGAAGTGTACCATTTTCTGAAAACTCCAGTAAAATCAAGGCTTGTCGCCGTTTTACATGAGCCGTTTTTTACAAAATAGGGCAAAAATGGGGCAAGTTCTATTTTCGCTAATTATATCAAGTTCGCCATCACTAAACATAAAGATGGAATTAGTCAGGTCCCATGTTGGCATGATAGTCCAATCTACTACTCTTGATACCGAAGCGAAAGTAATTGCCATTTATGGCGGTACATCCTGGTCTAAGATTGAGGGACGTTTTCTGCTTGGTGCATCATCTTCATATGCAATCAACTCTACTGGTGGTGAGGCAACGCATACATTGACTATTTCTGAAATGCCATCACATAATCATGCATCATCAACAAAAAAAGGAGCAATACCCTGTTGGGATAACAAAGCCAGTTCAACCGGTAAATATTATGGACTTTACGACGGTTCACTGGCGTATCAATCATCATATGCTTACGATATAAATACAACAAGTACAAGTTATGCAGGTGGAAATCAAAAACACAACAATATGCCGCCATACAAGGCTGTGTATATTTGGGAACGTACAAAATAAATATATAGGATGTCTACAACTTTATATATCTAATCCATGCACCAACGTGCACGGTACTTGTGCCAGTGGATTGAGTATTAGTCACATCTATCATTACATTACCTTTACCATCCAAGAAATGATTAGTAATATGTGCCATTGCCTCGCCGACAACATAAGGCTCAACACTGATTACAATGTAGTTTCCTGTAATTCCAAGCGAAGCCGTAACTTCTTTCCAAGAGTATGGGGGCATAGAGGTAGTAATTTGCACAGTTTTTGCCATGATATGTGATGTCAACCAATTATTAATATTTGATGTAGTAATAGCGGTCGAAGCATCTTGTTTCTTGGAAATGTTGCTGTTCGCATCTTCCATCTTTATGTTTTGTAAAAAAAGAGAGAGCCAAAGCCCTCTCCTATCAACTATGCCGCGATCAATCTGCCCTGTTTCAAAAGTGTCAGAAGCGTCACATTCTGGGTATAGGTACCAGAATATCCGCCGATACCATTTGCCGCCGCGATCTGCTTGCGGTGTTCCATGGAATAATCCACACCAAGCGACTTCAATGCCTCTGTGATGGAATTACTTCCGCCGGTATATGCCGGGTAGTAATTGACCGCAGGAGCCGCCGGAGCAACTGATCCGCCACCGGTGATGCATCCGTCATTGACCCATCCGGTACCGCCGTTGATCAGATATGGATTTGCTCTTCCTGCAAGGATCTTTGTAATTTTACCTGATGTCACTCTGGGATTGAGCGGTGTGGTTGAATCTGCTGTACTGTAGATTTTGTTGAACGAAACGGTATCACTTACATTGTGTCCTGTCTGTGCTGGCACTGGTGTCGGTGTTACCTCTGGTGTCTGTACCGGTGCTGACGAGCCGGCAAGTGAAATAATACCGTCTGCGATAGCCTGTGCCATCTTATCCGCATCATACAGATTGGCGTCATCCTTATCATCTACAAAGCAACATTCTACCAGAACGGCAGGTGCTTTCGTATTTCTAAGGACATATAACTGTGAGTCCGTCTTAACATGGTCCGGGATAGCATCATCACGGATGCGGAATCCCAGATCTCCGATTTTCTCAACAATCGACTTGCCGTATGCAATGGCAGTCTTGTTAGACTCGCTGATGTTATAAAGGAACACCTCTGTACCACCAATAGATCCATCACCCACATAATCATTTCTTCCGCTGTTAAAATGGATGCTTAAATCTAAGTCTACATTTCGTGAGTTACATTTTGCCACAATCCTTCTAAGCACGTCACTCTGACTAACACCATCATCAACGGTGCAGTCAAAGACTTCATGCCCTGCTGCACGCAACAACTGGATCACCTTGTTTTTGACAATGCGATTTTCTCTTGACTCATCCAAAATTCCTCTTGCTCCACAAGCAATTTTACCTTCCGGGTTATGACCCGCGTGTACGTTAATTCTCATTCTTTTTTTCCTCCTGTTCATTTATTTTCATTACATGTTACTTCCGGGTACTTCCGGGATGCCAACGATCGACGTTAAAATCGATACAATCCCTGCTAAAGCCGCTGTGCCGACTACTGTCTTCCAATCAACCTGTGAAATAGTTGCCGCCGCCGGTAAAAGCGCAAGCGCCGTCTGCGCCATGGTCTTGGTCGCTCTTACTCCTGCCGCAACAAGCCACTGCTTCGTATTTACCGAAGCATTAAATACACAATTCTTCATGCTAATCACCCCTTTCTTATACTTGTAATCCAATATATGTAAGAATTGCTCCTATGATAGCAGCCACAATCAGTTGGGCAACATATGTAAGGATGCTATCTACCTTTTTAGCCTTTTCCATTACTGGTGCCTGCTCCAACTCGATCAACTTATTGGCGATCTGGTCCTGTTTTGAGCGATAGTCAATCTGCTCTTTCGCCATCTGCTCCACCGACATAGCCAACTTTTGAACAGACAACGTCAACTTTTCGATACGATCCGTATTTTCTTCCAGATCATCAATGCGGTGGTTAGATACCTTGATCTTTTCTTCCAGGACAGACACTCTTGCTGTTAGTTCTTCTGCCATATGAAAACTCTCCTTTCGTAAATTTTATCTATCAGTTCAAACCTATTTAATAGGTAGTTATTTGTTCATTGCCCGCACACATCCGCTTCACTAAACATAAAGATGGAATCGGTCAGATCTCATGTTGGTATGATTATTCAATCAACCACTCTTGACACCGAAGCCAAGGTAATTGCCATCTACGGCGGTACTTCCTGGACGAAGATTGAGGGACGGTTCTTGCTCGGAACTTCACCTTCCTATGCCGTCAATGCTACTGGAGGTGAAGCAACACATAAATTGACGACCCCTGAAATGCCATCACATAACCATGGGTTAAATAACCATACCCACATCATCCCCGCATTGAGCGGAACAACAAACACTGCCGGCAGTCACACACATAATAGCAAGGATTATTGGGTGGCTAATAGTGGTAAGGGCACTGCTGGTTATTGTGGCGGTTCAGGAACCAGTGCGGTTTTAGGTGATTTGAATGACATAATGTATGCCAGTGGGTCACATAGTCATACGGTAACTACGAAATCAAATACGACCAGTGGAAATAGTGGCAGTACCGCAACGACCGGAAGTGGAACCGCACACAACAATATGCCGCCGTATAAAGCAGTATATATCTGGGAAAGAACTGCATAACTAAAATGTTAAACTAGGAAAGTCCCCATAAAATAGCAAGCATTCAAGTGATAATGAATTACCGCTAGAATTATTTGAGATAGTTAAAACATTACCACTAGAATTGTATGAAACACTTGTCCCTTGTTCCACGATACTTTTACCTGCTAGTCCATTAGAATATGCGCAGTATTGCCATACTGAAAATAATTGTGATATTGCTCCATTAAATACAATAAATCCAGCAGAGTTATATGGAACAGTTATTTTAATAGTAGATTTAGGTTTAGCAATAGCAATTTGCTTATAACTTAATTTCCCATCCATCTTTATGTTTAGTGAATTAAACTCACTTGCCACACGATCTTCCAGATCATTCATGTTGGCTGCCGAAAAAGCATCGCCCTCTTGTGAAATTGCCCCTTCTTCTCGTGAGACGGAAACAATTTCATCTGTTCCGTCTGACTTTTTCAGCCGTCTTCTTGTTGGGTACTCTGCGATTCTGTCTAACCATGTTTTCTTACTAAATGCCATAATTTCATCCTCCTATAAAAGTAAATTAGTATCATCACCAGCACATAAGCCTTCTCCGGCATAATATGTGAAGTTTGAGTTATACACCTCATACACATCATGAAGTATCTTCTCCAGATCATTGACCTTCTGATATGTGTTGATGGGTTGCGGCGGCACTTCGGGTGTCTCGATAAAGCGATAGCCGACATCTCTTAATGCCTGCACATTCTTTCGCAAATTTTCAAAGTATTCTCTATCTGGATGTTTTGGCAGGTTGTCCCGATAAGTAACCAGTGAAACATTGAGAAGTTGCGCCAATACAAAGCAATTATTCTCGTTTCTTTTCACATCCGATAGATTAAAGGCTCCCTTTAGCCCACCAAGCCACTCCTGCTTTTGCTCATCTGATAAATTCTGCCAGCCGATCATCCGCAACTCTTTGACACGGGCAACATCTTCTGCTGTCCGGTCATATACGAATTGCGGCAAAATATACTCGATTGTATTGTTATACTCACTCTTATTGCCAGCCTCGTCATACATCTCCAGATAAATGCGATACAGATTATCGGGATCAGCGTCCACCGTTGCTCTCCACCGGATCGGGTATGCTTCATCTTGAACAAAGACTGTCTCTACATCATTTACTGTACCAGCAACATAGGCAATGTCGGTTGGCAACTCAAAGGTAATAGACTGTGTCATCAACTCACCTCTACTGTTATTGCTACGCTTGCACTGGTATTTGCCGGATTTGGTGTAAGTACAATACTATTAAGTTGTGGTACTGTCGTGTCCAATTTTACAGACAAGGTAATACTGCTCGTCTGTCCGGCTCCATCTTTCGCCGTCACAACGATACTATTTGTCCCCTCTACCAGCGTAACGTCTTTACTAAAACTTCCGTCTGATCCTACAGATACCGTTCCAAGGCTTGTTCCATTCAATGTCACTGTTAAGGTGATCGGACTTGATGTTGCATCATTTGTCACACCCTTAATGGTCAATGCCGCCTTATTGGTAATCAATCCAGCCGATGGGGATGATACTGTAAGCGTCGGCGGCACTGTATCAATCGTATATGTGGATGATACAGCCGTTGCAGCATTACCATCATTGTCTGATGCATTGATCGTAATGCTATGGCTGCCATCCTTTAATGCCGACTGTGGTGTAAAGGTAAACTGATAGCCATTGGTAATACCTTTACTTACCATGCCCGTACTGGTTGATGTGTAAGTTGTACTATCAATCTTCAACTTCACGGTGGACAGATTGACACCACTGCCCCCAGCCTCATCCACCACCTTAAAGACAATAGGCTGCTTATTGTTCGTCACATAAGCCCCCTGGGATGGAGATACCAGGGTAATCGTCGGCTTCATCGTTTCTTTAACAACCAAGCGCAGTGCCTCACCTAATGTCGCATCCGTAGCATCCTTAGTTACCACTGTGCCTGCATCATTGGTCACTTCAATCTTGATCGGATAATATTTATTTGCCAGATTGTAGGATGTTGTGGATGGTGCAGTTATCGTACCGGTCCATTTACCATTACTGAGTGATAAATTTGTCCACACACCATCAATCTGTACTCTCACTTTTACAATCGCCATTAGATCACTCCTATCTCCTGCCCGGCAATCAACTCATGATTGCTGCTTTTCGCATACTTTGTTTCTGCATAATATGTCTCTATTTCATCCGCCACAACTGTAACCGTTACCTTCGTCTTGGTATTTACTTTCTGGCTGGATAATTTTGCGCTATATATAATTGGTCTAATCTCCATCAGATAATCACATCCTCTCCGGCATACAACTCCTGTCCGGCATAATACAGGTCCGTTATCAGGGCTGAATATCCACGGCAAGTCGCCGTACCAATAAATCCACCTGTCAGATCTATACTCTGGCTCTCGATCAGCGACGTTGCTATATTGCCAAACATGGAATGGATATTTACCCACTTTCCTGCCTGCTCCAGATCCACCAGATACCTCATGCTCACTTTCTTTCGTAGAGCATAGTAATTAAGCAACCGCTCTGCGTGTTCCTGCATGAGATCTGCACTGTATAGGGTACTTCCGGTAAATGACTTAATATTTTCTACCTCGCCAGCCTCTATACGCTCCACATTTTTCTGATATGAAAAGGTAGATCCTGCATATTTTCTGCCTGTGATCGTACACTGTCCTGCATTTGCCATATCAATAATCAGATAATTTGTCTTGACCTCAAGTACCTCTCCCACTGATACGGCTATGGACTCCGGCTGATATGGATCTGAAAATGTGATCTTTGTTTCTCCGACCGGAAGCACATCTTTATATATTTCAGATGCACTTTGCTCCAAAGTGTATTTGGTATATTCTACAGACACACCCGAAACATATTCATCTAATGATATAATTGTACCCCCATTGAACTTACGATTTGTGCCAACTTCTGAGCTGACATATCTATCCGGATAAAACACCCGAATCGTATCACTACGGCTATCATCTGCCACTGCTCCACATGCAAAACAAACCCTCTGTAATGCCTCTCTGCACTTCTGTATGCCCAGAAAACCACTCAGACGCACATCTCCAACTTCTTTAGCAATGACATACTTTGTAATGCCTGCCGCTGCAAAAATCGTCTTTAGAATGCTCTCCGCTCGCTCATTCTCGTAGATCCTGCCATCATAAAAGGTGTACTTATCCATCAAGCCAATACTGTCAACTAACTCAAACTTGGAAATATTTCCGGAAAACGAAAAGTCATTGATGTAAAAAGTCCCCATCGGTCGGACACTCTCGTCTTTATATTCTGACAATGTAACCTCTTGGTTTTTTTGCACGGATTTCCATGCTCCATTTTCGTTGCCCACATCAAAATCATTATTGACATCCACAATGGAGACATCTGCCTCGTTGATTGACAGTGTAGCAGATGTCAGATCTATATCCTCCTGCACGGTAGCAGTCTGGATCATATCCCTATCCCAGACAATATAACGTCCATACAAAATGTACTGTAATTTGATATAGGTCTCTGGGAATGTCGTTCGTATAAATTCGATCTCGATCTTCCCATAGTTCTGTACCTGATGCTTACATACGAAAATAAGACTATCCGGATAAAAAGTCTTAGCATCCAACTTAATGCCATCCAGCGTGTACCAGATAACTTGCATTTCTGCCGGGTATGTATCTTCAAAATAAAAAGTAAGCCCAGACGAAGATTGTTGCTTTGTAAAGTGGATGCTCACTTTGGGGTTGACCTCAAAAGAGCAATCTTTCTTGGAAAGATTTTCATTCCAAAAGGCTATATCCTCCGGCTCATCCAACAGTCTTTTACTAGCATCCAGAACAAACTGATTTAACTCCAATGTTCCATAATCCGCCTGTGCTATTTGCTCTTTGAAATTGGAAACATTGCCGATGCTCTGGTTGTCCTCTGTAGATACCTCGGCATCTGACAATGCTGTTACATCTGTAAATTTCATCTCAACCTTGCAATATGTTCCCATCCTAACCTCTCTTAGTCGGCTTTTTACTCGTCATTTTCCATGTAAGCCCCTGATATTGCGCTCCCCGGTCAAATACCTTTTCGACCTCATCCGAAATGGATGAGAAATATCCATAGAAATCAAACTGCTTGCCAGCATCCGGCAGGAAAACATGGTGGTATCTGTTTTCGCAGTCCGTAATATGCTCAATCAATGCATCATACGTCTCGGGATCATCAATGGTTCCCACCTCGATCGTATAATTCTTATATAAACCGATGGTTTCTATCTGGATATCTCCGTCCTCGGTACGTTCTGCAAACTTTTCCAGAAAATCCAATGTCCTCTTGATAGATACCAATGGCACCTGGTATGTCGTGCCATCGATAATCAACCCCTGTGTATATTTAGCCGTCATATGTTCATCTCCTAACCCGATACCACGGTCACACCAAGACGCTGTTGCTCTGCCTGGATGTATGGAAGTTGCGCTCTGGCAACTTGCTTACCATTCATCTCCAAGATCAAGGTGCTTGGTGTACGTCCGGTCGGCATCTTACTTGCTATCTTATATGCCAGATCATCCATCCACTCGGTATGGTTTTCCAGCGGAAGTACCGCCTCGCGTCCTGCTTCTCCAAGATTTGCATACGTCGAGCCTATAGCAATGCCGCCATATCCCAGACGCGGCACATTGACTGCATGCACATGGGCAATATTAAAGCCAAAATTCTTGCCACCGATCTTCGGCACCCAGTCCGGGATATTGAAATGCAATCCGTTAAAGGAATCGATGATTGTATTGGCTGCATTCACAACACCATTTGCCATGACCTCAACACCGCCAAGAATGGCATTGATGATTGCCTTAATGATAAGCCATGTTCCTTGGAATATTTCCGCCATTCCCTGACATACTTTTCGCCAATCTCCGTTGATAAGCCCTGTGATAACATCTATAAAGCCTGTAAAAATTACGATAATTCCTGTAATGATATCTGCAATAGCCTTCGCCATGCCAAATACCAGAGATGTTACCGTCTGAATGATCGGTGCCACCGTAGGGATAATATATGCGATCAGAAAAGCAATAAACGGTACCAATAAGTTCTTCCACAAAACACTGACCAGATCAATGATGCTTCCGATCAACTTCAAGATCTGTGCTACCATCGGCTGGATATGCCCTGTAACCAGTTCCTCCCACTTCTTACCGATGGCATCCAGTATCGGCTTAATATAGGCATTCCAGAATGCCAGAAAGATGTTCTGGATGGCTGCAATGCCCGCCTTGATGTTGTCACCAAACGGCTTAAAGTGATCCTCCCATAAAGATTTCACTGTCTTCTTGACTTCATCCGACTTCTTGCCAAACAAGATCATGGCGGCTACGATCGCAACAATCGCTCCAACAACGACCGCTGCCGGTG
>ERZ791680.484-NODE-484-length-43431-cov-11.637150_pt1 | contig 43431 bp, 37 predicted proteins | sample MGYA00510051_ERZ791680 | MGnify/ENA primary metagenome ERZ791680 (study PRJEB30046, sample SAMN00715238) | human gut metagenome | study: EMG produced TPA metagenomics assembly of the A metagenome-wide association study of gut microbiota in type 2...
AAACATGAAAATAGGAGATAAACACCTATGATTAGTGTTTACCTCCTACTCGATTAGGAAAGTACTCTTCTTATTCTAAAGTCACACGTTCTGCTTCTACGTTGCGTTTTAAGAATACGGATGCAGATTCTTTGAATTTTTCCGGTGATTCCGTAGTCAGGAAGCGGCAAGTGCCTCCTTTTGTGCATTTGTCATCAATCTCCGTATGACGTTCCAGATAGCTTTTAAGGCTGTAGGCAACATATTCGCCCTGAGGTACCAGTCTGATATTGCGAGGAGTGTATTTGATGATCTTGTTGATAAGCAGAGGATAATGGGTACATCCCAAAATGATGGTGTCTATTTGGGGGTCTTTTCTTAGAAGATTACCGATTCTTTTTTCGACAAAATAATCAGCCCCCGGGGAATCATATTCGTAGTTTTCCACTAACGGAACCCACATAGGACAAGCTTCTCCTGAAACAACAATGTCAGGATAGAGCTTATGTATTTCCATCGGATAAGAATTTGAGCGTATGGTGCCGACTGTTGCCAATACACCGACATGCCGGGTATGGGTCAGTTGGTCAATGCATTCAGCTGTAGGACGGATGACCCCCAGTACTTTTCTTTGTGGATCCAGTTGCTGCAGATCGTTTTGCTGGATTGTTTTAAGTGCTTTTGCCGATGCGGTATTGCATGCCAGTATGACCAAATGACAGCCCATGCTGAAAAGTTTCTGAACGGCTTCAAGCGTAAATTCATAAACGACTTCAAATGAACGGGTACCGTAGGGGGTCCGTGCATTATCACCCAAATACAGGTAATCGTATTGTGGCAACAGTTGTTTGATCTCATGAAGAATGGTCAGACCTCCGTAACCGGAATCAAAAATGCCGATGGGGCCTGGTTCTTGTGGTAGTTTGATTTGATTGCTCATTGTGCAGAAGGTGGTGGGGTAGTTGTAATGGGTAATTTAAGTTTTTCTCTGACGTAGTTGGATACGTCTTCACCGGATGAGGTATTGATGAAAGGGCAAATGTTACCATCTGTATTAAGAATAAAGCTGTATCCTTTCTCTATACCTACTGCTCTGATAGCTTCGTTCAGAATGTAGAGCATGTCAGCCTGCAGGTCTTTTTCTGCCTGTTTGAGCAGGTTTTGTGCTTCTTCTTTGAATCGTACGCTTTCCTCGAGCAGTTCCTGAAGTTCATTCTGTCTTTTTTTGAGTATGTTGTCCGGGAAATCTTTTTGTCCTTGCAGGAACTCAGCAAATTTACGTTCAAATTCACTTTCACTGCGGGCTGCTTCTTTGTCGTATTTGCTTTTCAATTCATTCAGTTTTTTTTGTGCCACGGCATATTCGGGCATCTCCTTAAATATGGTGTTATAGCTTAAGTATCCGAATTTGGCGGGACTGGTTTGTGCGTGACTGGTTATAGTTATAGCCAGATTGGCAACTATGAAGAATATCAAGAATTTTAATTTATGCATAGGCGTATTGGGATAAATCTGTTCTTTCGCAAAATTATAGGTTTATTTTGAGAAAAGCAAAGCAAAGCGGATGGTAATTTGTGGCTCTTCCATAATGTTATGGGCTTGAGAGATGATGAGAGCCTTTAAATAAAACGGAACGAAGTCGGGAATATGTGACCCGACTTCGTTCCGTTTTTATGAATAATGGCCTGACGATTTTTATTTAAGGCCAAGTTTCTGTTTGATTTGGGCTGTAACGTCTGTACTCAAGGTTTCGCTGATATAGGGTATACCTGCTGAGATGTCCATGATGTAAACGTAGTTACCTTCTTTTCCGATTTCCTTGATTGCAGTAAGCATTTTGTCTGAGATAGCCTGCATCTTCTGCTGTGAAGTTTGCTGCAAGGATTGCTGGTTGTCCTGATAACTTTGCTGGATTCTGTTATAGAGATCCTGTAGTTCGGTTTCACGACGCTGTCTTACATTGTCAAGAAGATTAGCCTTTTCTTTTTCATATTCGGCTGTCTTCTTGTTCAGTTCGTCCTGCATGCGTTTAAGATCATCTTCATATTGTTTTTGCAGGTTCTGGATTTCAGTTTGTGCAGCGGTGTATTCCGGCATAAGCTGGATAATATCAGCAGAATTGAAATGACCGAATTTTTGTGCAAAAAGGCTTAATGGTGCAAGCAATAAAGCCAGCAAGATAATTTTTTTCATGTTGTTTGATTATTTTATAGTTTTCTTTTGAATGCAAAAATAATAATGTTAATTGGAATATCCTAATTTTGACAGGATTTCATTACTGATATCAATTTTCGGAGAAGCAAAAATAATACCTGTGTCGGATGCTCTGTCGAGTATGAGCGAGTATCCTTTGCTTTCTGAGATATCTTTAACTGCATTGTAGATTTCATCCTGTATGGGAGCCATGAGGCTTTCGCGTTTTTTAAACAGTTCGCCTTGCGGTCCGAAGTATTTCTTCTTCAGTTCGGCTGCTTCTTTTTCCTTGGCTACGATTTCTTCCTCTTTTTTCGTTTTTTGTTCTGCACTCAGGAATACGGCTTCACTTTGGTAATTTTTATAAAGGGTTTGAGCCTCTTCTGTCAGAGCATCCACTTCAGCCTGCCATTTCTTGGAGACCTGGTTGAGCTGTTCGTTTGCCCGTTCGTAGGCTGGAATGTTCTTGAGAATATACTCCATGTCAACCAATGCAAATTTTTGTGCAGAAGCCTGTGCGCTTATCATGACAAGCAGACACAGAAGTTTGAAGATTCTTTTCATTGTGTTTGGTATTAAAGTTAGAACTCTTGTCCCAAAATAAAATGGAACTGACTGCCACTGTATGTTTTGCTTCCGAATACTTCGTCAAATCCGTAAGCCCAGTCTATACCGAGAAGGCCGACCATCGGAAGGAATATACGTACTCCGACACCTGCTGAACGTTTCATGTCGAACGGGTTGAAGTCCTTCAGGTTGGTCCAGGCGTTACCTCCTTCGAGGAAGGTCAGCGCGTAGATGTTTGTTGAGCCTTGCAGCATGAGCGGATAACGGAGTTCCAGTGTGAAACGGTCATAGGCGTAGCCGGTATAGCCGTTAGGAGTCAAGGCACCGTTGTCATATCCGCGGAGACCGATCGTTTCGGTGGCATAGGTTGTGGAATAACCGGACATACCGTCACCACCGACATAGAAGGTTTCGAACGGTGACTTCTTGTACTTGTTGTATGAGCCTAATATACCTAATTCCACACGAGCCATCAGGACCGGACATTTGGCTTTGCCGCTAAGTGCCAGGTAGGTCTTGCTTCTGAATTTCCATTTGTGGTATTCTATCCATTTGTACTTCTGCTGAAGCTCCTTCTGATAAGTAGAGCTTTGGTAATTATTGGCCAGATTTTTATAGTCGATGTCATCGAACAAAGAGTATGGCGGGGTCAGGGAAGCTGAAAGCATGAATTCAGAACCTCTTCGTGGATAGATCTGGTTATCTGTAGAATTACGGGATAAAGTCAGATTCAAGGAGATGTTGTTACATGATCCGTTGGAAATCAGGAAGTAATCCCAATTCTTCAGAATATAGCGCTGGTATGACAGATCTGCAGACAGGGTGAAGTAGTCATCCGGCCAGCGCAAACGTTTACCCCATCCTAAAGATACACCGAACAATTTGACATAGGCATCCGGATCGAGGAAGTTTTCGTAATAATTTGATCCGCTTGTTCCATAGCCATACAAATAGTTGTAGTAACTGTTATAGAAGGATGAGTTATAATAGTTGTCGTATACGTCTGTCTGTTTGGAGAAGAACGCTGAGAATGAAAGAGAGTTCGGACGTTTTCCGCCAAACCATGGATTGACATAGTTGATGCTGTATGATTGGTAGTACTGGCCGTTGGTCTGTCCGCTGATACTGAATGTTTCACCGTTACCTTGAGGCAGGAAACCTCTTCTTAGGCCGTCTTTGTTAAACAGGTTTGCGAGACAGAAGTTCGAGAATTTCAAACCGATTTTTCCGATTACACCGGTTTGTCCGTAACCAAGTGAGAATTCAATCTGGTCGTTTGATTTGGATACCAGTCCCCAGTCGATATCTACTGTACCGTTGCTGACATCAGGATGTACCATATCCTGATTGATCTGTTCGGGATCGAAATGCCCCATGGAGGCAATTTCACGATAAGAACGTTCCAGTGCTTCCTTGCTGAATAAGTCACCGGGCTTGGTTCTTAATTCGCGGCGGACTACATTCTCGTATACACGGTCGTTTCCACTGATGCTGACGTGACGGATAGTTGCCTGAGTTCCTTCTTCGATTCGCATTTCAAGGTCAATGGAGTCACCGTCGATGTTGATTTCCACGGGTTGCAGGTTGTAGAATACGTATCCGTTGTTATAATAGAGGTTACCGATAGCATCTTCATCATTGGTAGTACGGTCTGCCAATAATTTCTGATTGTAGACATCACCCTTTTTCATTCTGAGAATGCTGTTCAGTACATCGGTGCTGTAGATCGTATTACCTACCCATTCGATGTTACGGATATAATACTTTTGTCCTTCTTCTACCCTCAGATAGATATCTACAGTCTTTTCATTATGTGGTGTGACACTGTCAGCCACGATGACAGCATCGCGGTATCCAAGCTCGTTATATTTACTGATCAGGTTTTCCTTGTCAGTCTCGTAGCGTTCATCGATGAATTTCTTAGGTCTGAACCAGCTGCCCACGCGGCCTTTCTCGTTGGTTTTCTTGAATACACCAGGTATAAACATCGTACCTTTGATTTTTTTGGTACTTAGCGCATGGTTACCTTCGATAGTGATAGAATTGATTTTGACTTTTTCTTTCTTGTCAATCTCAATGTCTACAATAATCTTGTTGTTGTCAGTGACGTCATCACGCTGGATTATGTTGATTTCAGCGTTTTTGTATCCTTTGTCATCGAAGTATTTCTTTGCTAAGATTTTTGCACGATCCACCATGTTGGGAGTGAGCTGATTGTCTTTGATCAGTCCTAGTCTGGCTTCGAGATCCTCTCTTTCGCTTTTCTTGACTCCGTAATAATTGATCTGAGACACGCGTGGACGTTGTGTCAGCTTGATTCGCAAAAATGCTTTCTCATTGATAAGACTGTCTACTTCAATACTGACATTGGAGAACAGGCCGTTTCGCCAGAATCTTTTGATGGATTCTGTGATCTCGTCTCCGGGAATGTTGATTTTCTGACCGACGGAAAGACCTGACAGTCCGATAAGGATATAGTCATCATAATTCTTGGCACCTTCTACTGCGATGCCGCCGATAATGTATGAGCGCGGAGAACGCGAATATTCAATGGTCGGTTTGATCTGTTTTTCTCCCATCACCTGTGCCTGTGCCGTCACACAGCCTATTTGTGTCAGAACGATGGAGAATAATATATGTTTAAAGGTCTTCATACGGTACTTGCTTATTTGATGGCCACTTGTTCACTTGTTTTGCCGAATCTTCTTTCTCTGGACTGAAAGTCCGCTATTGCTTTTCTGAATTCTGCTTCGTCAAAATCAGGCCAGAACGTATTGCAGAAATAAAGTTCTGTATAGGCACATTGCCATAACAGATAGTTGCTGATCCGGAATTCTCCTCCTGTGCGGATCAAAAGATCCGGATCGGGCATGAACGAGGTCTGCAGCTGTTGGCTGATGTATTCTTCTGTAATGTCTGCTGGTTGTATTTCCTTTGCTATGACCTTTCTGGCAATGTTTTGCATGGTTTGTGTCAGCTCCCATCTGGATGAGTAGCTCAGGGCTATGGTCATGGTCATTTTATCGTTAGCCGCTGTTCGTTCCATGCATTGTTGTATCCTGGCCTGGACAGGAGCCGGAATACGTTCCATTTCGCCGATCATTCTGAACCGGACGTTGTTTTTCATGAAGATTTCCTCTTCAAGATGATCGATGATAAGTCCCATCAGGGCTGTTATTTCATCTGCTGGCCGATTCCAGTTTTCAGTGGAAAAGGTATATAATGTGAGGTATTTGACCCCAAGTCTGGTTGCCTCTTCTGTTATTTTCTTTACTGTTTCGACACCTTGCTGATGTCCGGCAGTGCGCGGCATGCCCTTGGCTTTAGCCCATCTTCCATTTCCGTCCATAATAATGGCGATGTGCTGAGGAATTCTTGTAAGGTCAATTTCGTTATTAATAGACATATTTTATATTATTACAGTTTATACATTTAGGCATGATATCGTATGTGATCGTCAGCATGGTGAAAGAGTAGCAGTCTTTGTTCTTGAAACCGCTGCTTGGTATCCCATAAGGATCTGACAGTTTTATTCCATTTGCATCAGATACATCAAGTTCGTCTGTAGTAGTGAAGCGTATACTCCATTCCAGACCGATATTGAGCCGGGGGCGTAGCTTGTATTTTACACCTATTCCGAATGGAAGATAGAAACCGGCATTTGTTTGTGCAGGTTTGGGGGCTATTGTGACACCGGCTCCCATTAGAATATAAGGTGTAATCCGGCTGTAGCCTTCATATCCGTTACCAATGCCATAACTCCAGAAATTAAGCTCGAACTGAGCTCCAAAGTCTATCAGATTGCGCTTGAATGAGGCTTTTCCCGGCGTACCGCCCTGGGCGCTTTCGCTGTTGGGATCCTCGGGGAAAAACTGAGCCCCCGTATTGCCTCGTATCTGTCCGAAAGCTAGATTGCCTTTTATGGCCATTCTGTGGTTGATGAGATAGCGTGTCAGGATGCTTCCCATCCCCCCCATGTTGGCAAACGGCTTACTGTTGGCATCGCCCAAATAAAAGCAACCGCCGACTCCTCCGCCTATTTCCATCTGATATTCTTCTTGTGCCGTACCACGTATAAAGGCAGGCAGTAAGATGATTAACAGGAAAATCCGGAGTCTGATATTCATTCTTTGTGTCCGTTTATTGTTGTGCAAATCCTAATCTGTTAAGCCGTCCTTTCCAAATTTCTCCTCCGACAATCAGCCAGATATGGTTGTCGTCGTCTGTAGAGGCTGTAAATGCAGCAGAAGAATTGGCGATACTTTCAGGCAAGGTATATACAGGATCTTTCTTCCATGTAATACCGTTGTCCGGACTGACATATAGTTCCTCAAGAGCCTTATAGGTTCCGTCCACCGACGGTCCGCCCAAGGCAACCAGTTGTTTGTCGTATGACAATATTGTGAGGTGTTTAAGAGGAGGACAAATGTAGTAGTTATCCGGAGCCACTACGAAATATGACCATTTGTTGTTTTCCGGAAGATAAGGTGATATGACTTTGCTCCATATCATTGCAGTCTTGTCATCAGGATAGGCTGTTGCCGATCTGTTTCCTCCTAAAATAACACGTTCATTTCCATTTTCTTGTGTGTACGAAATAGCGGTGATGTCCTGTGACGGAAGAAAGGCTGGAGAGTCGTCCAATATTTCTTCTGTCCAGTCTGCAGCATTTTGTGAGCGCAGAATTTTCTGGTTGTTATTACCTAATGCATAGATTGATGACTGGCTGGCTGTAAGCAGGTAAAGAGTTTCACCGGACTGGTTCGGTATGTTAGTCCAGTTCTTGCCGTCTGTCGATTCAATGATACTGCCGTCCGTACAACTCATCAGTAGTCGCCCGTTGAAGTCAGTTATGCTTCGGATCAGTGCGTTTTCACATCCGGAAATGCTTTCGTTTTGCCAAGTCTGTCCGTCGTTGACATCACTTGTAAATAAAGAGATATTCTGCTGGTCATCAGCTGTATATAACCACACCTTGTTATTCCATATAATGGATTTCATATAGGTGGCGTTGTGCCATACGCTGTTTGAAGTCAGCCTGTTCCAGCTGAATTCGTCTCCTTCCTGTTGGTGGACATTGAGCTTTACTTCATATTCTCTCAGGGCAAAGCCGTCTGCAGAAGTGACTCTGAATATCAGAGTGTGACTGAAATCTATGGAGTCTGATGAAGAATAACTGAGCCAGTTTTCACTCACATCGTCAGCGTAGCGGTACATAAGACTGCCGCTACTGTTTACCGTAGCGAGAATGGCTTGGGTTCTGCTGCCGACAGGGAGAGAGTCCGTATTGGCTATTTTCCCGGTTAGCTGATTGATATGCATCGCATAACCGCTGGCATCGTAAGTGACGTAGTATGTACTGTCTTTGCCGTCTTTCGTTGTTGTATGTACTAACCTTTTGACATTTCCTAACGTAAAACTGGTGATATAGCAATCATCACTGAGGATGGTTTCGTCATCATCCGAGCATGATGAGAAAATGAGAATAGCTGTGAGTGTATAGAATAATATAGAAAGATTTTTTTTCATTATATATAAATTACTTGTCTGTTATTGAAAGTACAAAAGTACGCACATTTTTTACTTTGACGAAAACAAAAGCGTTGAATTATCTAAAATTCTCGATAAATATTGGTATTTAATAGCTATTTAGTTTTATTTTATGGAAATTTGGGCTTTATTGGTGATGTGTAATAATTGATGGTCGTCTATGACAGACGTTTCGGTTAAACCGGAAGGTATCTGAGGGGCGGGAGTACCTTCATAAAGACGGACAGGTGCTTGTTCAATATAGATTTCGTCCCAAAGTCCGTTGTTGATGAAGCTTTCCAGAAGCTGTTTTCCGCCTTCCACCAAAAGGGACTGTATCTGATGCTGGTATAAGTCATCCATTATTTGTGGCAGGATATTCTCTTTGAAATCAATATATCTGCCTTCCGTGTTTGGATGATTCAAATAGTCTGGTCTGGCGGCTTCTGAACCGAGGTATACCCTAGTCGGTTTGCTCCCGTCGAAAAGCTGTAATGTGTCGGGCAGTTTACCTTCACGGTCTATGACCAATCGTAAGGGGGCAGGTCCCGGCCATGTGCGGTTGGTTAATGCCGGATTGTCTGCAATTGCCGTTCGGGTTCCGACTAAAATGGCCCGATTGATGGAACGCAGTCTGTGAACGAGCATTTGTGTATATGAGTTAGATAACTTGACAGGATGTCCGGTTTCACCTTCAGGACGTTTACCGTCGATAAATCCGTCTGCCGATTCTGCCCATTTGAGTGTGATGTATGGCCTTTTATGTAAATGGAATGTAAAGAATCTTTTGTTTAATGCCATGCATTCTTGTTCCAGAATGCCGGTTTTGACATCAATACCGGCATCAGTCAGTTTTTTGATGCCTAATCCGTTGACTTTGGCGAAAGGGTCCGTACAGCCGATGACTACATGCGGAATTCCTTCACGTATGATGAGGTCAGCGCAAGGAGGCGTCTTGCCGTAATGTGCGCAAGGTTCTAGGCTGACATAAATGGTACTTTCTTTAAGTAAATCCTTCTTTTTGACGGAATTGATTGCATTGACTTCTGCGTGAGGACCACCGAAGTGAATATGGTAACCTTCTCCGATAATTTCTCCTTTATGTACAATTACGGCTCCCACCATGGGGTTGGGGGCTGCACCGTAGAGACCTGCCCGTGCCAGTTGCAGGCAGCGGCTCATATATTTTTCTTCTGTTGTCATTTTCTGATATATTGGAAAAATGTTATATTTGTACAATAAACCTTTTTTATGTCAAAGAAAATTTATAAATATATAGTAGATTCTCTGAAAGACTGTTATGCCCAGCGTGAAGCTTGCGCCATAGCGCGTGAAGTGCTGGAAGTGCGTTTTGGAGTGACCCAGCTAGATCTGTGTATGGGCAAAGATAAGCATTTCTCTTTAGAAGAACGTGCGGATCTGGAAAATATTGTAAACAGACTGGCCCAATCCGAACCGGTACAGTATGTTTTAGGGCAAGCCTCTTTTTGCGGTTTGACACTGGAGGTTGCGCCGGGCGTTCTGATTCCCCGTCCGGAGACGGAAGAGCTGGTAGAGTGGATTTGCAGGGATCTGAAGGATGCCGGTCCGGGGTGTCGGATCCTTGATGTCGGGACAGGCAGCGGCTGTATAGCCATAGCGTTGGCAAAAGCATTTCCTGATGCTCAGGTGATGGCATGGGATATCAGTCCGGTAGCTTTGGACATAGCGCAGAGGAATGCACGGCAGTCCGAGGTCAGTGTGAGGTTTGAAGAGCAGGATATGCTTTGTCCGCAAACAGACAGTCTGATGACTTGGGATTTGATAGTCAGTAATCCACCGTATATTTGTATGTCGGAGAAGCGCGACATGATGCCTAATGTATTGGATTATGAACCTCATTCGGCTTTATTTGTGCCGGATGATGATCCTTTGCGTTTTTATAAGTCATTGACGGCATTGGCAGAACGGCATTTGTCGTCGGACGGTGCTTTATATCTGGAGATCAATAGAGCGTATTTTGAAGAGATCCGGACAATGTGTCATCATTACGGTTTCAGTGATGTGACGCTAAAAAAGGATATTTATGGAAATGACAGGATGGTGAGATGCAGAAAATGAAGGAATTGACAGAACAGGAAGCTTATCAGAAAGCAGCTGCAATCTGTGCGGTTGCAGAAAACTGTCAGGCGGATATCATGTCCAAACTGAAAAAATGGGGGCTGGCGTATGATGTGGCTGAGACGGTCGTAAACCGGTTGGTGGAGAATAGTTTTATTGATGAGGCCCGTTATGCCCGATGTTTTGTCAGTGATAAGTTCCGTTACAATAAGTGGGGGCGGTTAAAGATTAGGCAGGCCCTGAAAATAAAGAAGATACCGGAGGAAGCCATAAATGAAGCTTTTGCGGTTATAGATGAAGACAGTTATGATCAGACCATACTGGCTTTGATCAAGGCTAAAGCCAAAACAACAAAGGGAGAAAAGGATTATGCATACCGCTGTAAGCTAATGCGTTTTGCAGTGGGTCGTGGTTTTGAACCGGAGCGGGTTTCTGCGCAAATCGGAAAGATACTTCATGGTGAAGAAAATGAAGTTTGGGAAGATTTTGACTACTAGGGTAGGGGAAATTTTGGATTTCTGTTTTCCTCGTTACTGTATGGCCTGTGGAATGCGTCTGTACTCCGGGGAAGAAGGACTGTGTGCCAGTTGTCTTCTGGAAATGCCTCTTTTACGCTATTCGTCGTTCGAGGATAATCCTATGGTGAGGCGGTTTTGGGGAATTTTGCCGGTGGAACGTGCAATGGCTTTATTTCATTATCATCCCAATTCGAATTTTACTAATATACTGATGGAAATGAAATATCGTCACAATATAAAGGCTTGTCGGTTAATGGGAAGGTTTGTTGCCCGACATCTGAAGGCGAAAGATTTCTTTTCGGGTATGGATTTTATTATTCCCGTTCCGCTTGCAAAGGACAGACAGAAATCCCGGGGATACAACCAAAGTGAAGAGATGGCAAGGGGAATATCTGAAATAACGGGAATTCCGTTGCGGACGGATGTGGTATTTCGCGTTGTGTCTAATGTCAGCCAGACTCAGTTGGGTGTAAGAGAAAGACAGGAAAATGTACGTCATATCTTTCAACTTTCTTCAGGCATTTCGCTTGACGGCTTCCATATTCTGTTGGTGGATGATGTGATGACGACCGGAGCCACCCTTTTGTCCTGTGCAGAAACTTTGATGGAAGGAAATCCATCAAAAATCAGTATTTTAACATTGGCGCAGGCCGGTGACGTACGAGGATGATTAAATGTATTTTAATAAAAAAAATAATAGTTTTCCGTCTGAAAATCATTCTATTTCTGTATCTTTGTACGGTTATTAAAAAATGCGCAACAAATTATGAAAACATTAGAGAAAATCTTCGCAGGTAAATTATTAAAGGTTAAGGCAATCAAACTTCAGCCGACTAATCCCTTTACTTGGGCATCAGGTTGGAAATCACCCTTCTATTGTGATAATCGAAAAACGTTGTCATATCCCGATTTGCGTAATTCTGTCAAAATAGAGATCAGCCGTCTTATCCTGGAACGTTTTCAGGAAGTCGATGCAATTGCTGGTGTGGCTACGGGAGCAATTCCGCAGGGTGCGTTGGTGGCCGATTTGCTTAATTTACCCTTTGTCTATGTTCGTTCGAAACCCAAAGATCATGGATTGGAGAACCTGATCGAAGGCGAACTTCGTCCGGGTATGAAGGTTGTTGTAGTAGAGGATCTTATTTCTACCGGAGGAAGCAGCTTGAAGGCAGTAGAGGCGATTCGTAGCAATGGATGTGAAGTGGTAGGTATGGTCGCAGCCTATACTTATGGCTTTGATATTGCAGCTGAAGCGTTCAAGAATGCCAAAGTGCAGTTGGTTACTTTGACCAATTATGAAGCCGTCGTGGAAGAAGCAGTTCGTATCGGTTATATTGACGCCGACGATGTGCAGGTGTTGAATGAATGGCGTAAGGATCCGGCTCATTGGAACGGATAATATATAATTCCAGTTTTTATGTCAAAAGAACAATACGAAAGTAGCGTAAAACAGATGCCATACAGTCAGAGCTGCGTGTTTGCAAAGCTTTCTGATTTGAGTAATATGGCAGTCATCAAGGAGAAACTGGATTCTCCGGAGATGAGAAGTGTTCTGGAATCAAAAGTGCCGGCAGATAAACTGGCTCAGTTGACAGAGCGGGTCAAGGAGATGACCTTCGATAAAGATTCAGTCACTTGTAACATTTCTCCGTTAGGTGATATTTCATTGAGGATTATTGACCGGGATGAGCCGAAATGTATCAAATATGAAACTGTAAATTCTCCTATTCCGTTAATTCTCTGGATTCAGTTGCTTCCTGTAACGGAAACAACCAGCAAGATGAAACTGACCGTCGGGGCGGATTTGAATCCCTTTATCAAAGGAATGGTGGCTAAACCGTTAAGAGAAGGTGTGGAGAAACTGGCAGACATGCTGGCAATGATTCCTTATGGCGCATAATAAGAAAGGAAGAGAAAATGGCAAGTAAACTTTGGGAAAAAAGTACGGAAGTAAATAAAGAGATAGAACAGTTCACGGTCGGCAAGGATCGTGAACTGGATTTGTATTTGGCCAAGCATGACATATTGGGGTCTATGGCTCATATCACGATGCTTCAGTCCATAGGGCTGTTGACAGCGGAGGAACTGGATGTCTTGCTTGAGGAACTGAAGGCTATTTATCAGAAAGCAGAGTTGGGAGAGTTTGTGATTGAGGACGATGTGGAGGATGTACATTCCCAGGTAGAATTGATGTTGACCCGTAAATTGGGTGATGTCGGTAAGAAAATCCACAGTGGACGTTCGCGGAATGATCAGGTCCTGCTTGATCTGAAATTATTTACCCGTGCCCAGCTGAAGGAGATAGCTGAAGAGATAAAGGTGTTGTTTGATGAACTGTTGGCACAGAGCAACCGTTATAAGAACGTACTGATGCCGGGATATACGCATTTGCAGGTGGCTATGCCTTCCAGTTTCGGACTTTGGTTCGGTGCTTATGCGGAGAGTCTGGTAGATGATATGCTGTTCTTGCAGGCAGCCTTTAAGATGACCAATCGGAATCCCTTGGGATCGGCGGCAGGCTATGGTTCGTCTTTTCCCTTGAACCGTACGATGACGACGGAACTGTTGGGTTTTGACTCCATGAACTATAATGTGGTGTATGCTCAAATGGGACGCGGAAAGATGGAACGCAATGTAGCCTTTGCTTTGGCAGGTATTGCCGGAACGATATCCAAACTGGCTTTTGATGCCTGTCTCTTTAATTCCCAGAATTTTGGTTTCGTGAAGTTGCCGGATAACTGTACAACAGGATCCAGCATTATGCCACACAAGAAGAATCCTGATGTATTCGAACTGACAAGGGCAAAATGTAACAAGATTCAGGCTTTGCCTCAGCAGATAGTTCTGATCATGAATAACCTGCCATGCGGCTATTTCCGTGATCTGCAGATTATCAAGGAAGTATTCCTGCCGGCTTTCCAGGAATTGAAGGACTGCCTGCGTATGACGGCCTATATTATTAATAAGATACAGGTTAATGAACATATTCTGGATGATCCCAAGTATGACAATATGTTCAGCGTTGAAGAGGTAAACCGTTTGGCTTCATCCGGAATGCCTTTCCGTGATGCCTACAAGAAAGTGGGTCTGGATATAGAGGCCGGACGTTTTAAACCGGACAAACATGTCACACATACGCATGAAGGCAGTATCGGTAATTTATGTAACGATAAAATAGCCCGATTGATGGATCAGGTGTGGGATGGATTCAATTTTGTCAGAATGGAAGAAGCAGAACGACAGTTATTGGGAAGAAATTAAAAATGATAAACAGACAATAAAAGACGTCGGTAATTCGTTATCACTATATGAAAGTAACACGAATTTGCCGACGTCTTTTTTGTATCGGCGCATCATTGCTCATGATGTCATCATGTCATGAAACCGTAGAAAACAAATATGCTGGTTTTCCGGCTTATTTTATATATAAATATGTCAATACTGTTCCACCGTTGAATACGGCATTGAACAGTATGGGTGTTTTTACGACCATACGGGCTAATCGTGGTCAGTATTTGTTTACTGCAGAAGATGGAAAAACCACGGCCGTCAATGCCACAGCGTTAGAGAATTACCAGTCTTTTAAGATGGGAATAGCAGGCTTTATCGTTGGTTTGCCCAATATACCCGAGTTAGGATCAGAGGCACCTCAGCCGGTCTGTTATGATTTGGCATGTCCTAATTGTTATAATGACCTGCATATTGAACGTTCCTTGCAATTGAAGGAAGGCGGCTATGCCAGTTGTTCCTCTTGCCAGCGGATATATAATCTTAATGATCAGGGATTGATTGCCAGTGGAACAGAAGGAAGCAGCCTGCTTCGCTATCGCATGAGTTATTCCGGTAATACAATAGTCATAAATAATCAATAAAATCAGGTGAAAATTTGGTGAATTGCATAAAATGCACTAAATTTGCACCCGTTAATTCGGAAATGCGGAAATAGCTCAGTTGGTAGAGCACAACCTTGCCAAGGTTGGGGTCGCGAGTTCGAGTCTCGTTTTCCGCTCTTGGAAATTCATCGTGAGATGGGTTTCCATTTTTTTGTATATACTATACTCAGCATGAATATAGTGATAGGAGTAAGTTTTATAGTCGTTTGAATATTGGGGGTGAAATTTCGTTCTGTATGAAAAAGATAAATTTCGGTTCGATTCCTATGTTGATGCAGACTGGCTGGTTGGCTCGTATGAATATATGAATGAAGGATAATGAAAAAAATCAGCGAAAACCAGAATTTGATATTTGTACGATTATGGTTCTCGCTGACTTCTGTTTTTTTAAGCTGTTGTTTCTTGTTTTCGTTTCTGATATAGCTGGTATGAGTTGTATATGTTATGCCATACACTGTAAAAACCACCGGCTATGGCCGTAACTGGTGTGAGAAATGTATATCCCATCCAAATGGCAAATACCGTGTTTTTTTGTCCTAAGGCTTGGGCTGCACTGATGGGATCATGATGTTTAATGCCAATACGGCGTCCCAGCCAGAATTGTATGGCGCAAGATAGAAGTGAGACGCCTGCTAATCCCAACTGGTAACCATAACTGACATCGCTGTGTACGATACTTTTTACGGTGACTCCTATAGCTATGGCCAAGGCTACAGCCCAAAGATAGAATGCCAGGTCCTTGCATTGCAGTATGATCTTGTGAAACGTTGGCAAAAAATAGCGGGTGAGAACAGCTGCCAGAAAAGGACAAAACAAAAGAGGGAATACTTTGCCTAAAATTAGAGAAAATGAAATGCCGAATGTCAGTTCCGGATGAGGATGTACCAATGGAATGATGATGGGTACTATCAAGGCTGTAGTCATATTAATAAGTATGGTATAACTGGTCAGACTGGCGGCATCTCCTCCTAATTTGCCGGTTACTACAGCTGCTGCTGTAGCTGTAGGGCAAATGAGGCATAGCATGGCTCCTTCAATCAGTACTTGCCCGGGCAAATTGGGGTAGATGATAATAATGCCTGCAAGTAGGGCGAAACTGAGGCTTTGTATGAGCAACAACCAAAGATGCCATCTGGTAGGGCGTAATTCCTTGGGATCTACTTTACAGAATGTAATGTACAACATGGAAAATATCAGCGTTGGCTGAATGATGTTGATTAATTGGTTGACAAATGGCTTAGTACACGCTAATGCCGGAATATTGACATACACAAAGTAAGACAGGGCACCGATGCACATGGCTGTCGGAAGTGTCCAATTTTTAATGAATTGAATGATTTTCATTGCATTATTGTTGTTTTTTGTTGAAACAAAGTTACAATTTTATCATCTTTTATACGAAAAAACAAACTATAATTTGTATTGTAACAATAAAATTTCTAATTTTGCAAAAATATAGGGATTATTATTGATATTGTGGTATAATTACCAGTATTTATGGTACTTATAAGTTATTTGTAATGAATTTATATATTCGCTATTTCGATGAAGAATGTGTAGTAAGTTCCGTTGAGGAAGCTTTTGATTTTTTGTCTTCTTTGCCGGGAATTACGCTCGATGAGTATTTTATGAATGACCTGCGTCAATACATGGAGAGTCCGATGCCTTATCCTAAACGTTATAAGGTGCGCCCCCGTGTATATTTCATAGTAATCAAGACAACAGCCTCTACATTGGCAGAATTTAAAGTGAATGGAGGTAAGAATGCATCTGCTGCATCATCTGATATGAAAGACCCTGCTTTGAACAAGGTCTCTGCAGATCGTCCCGGGTGGTATGAAGGAGAAATTCAGTTTAAGCGAGTGGTGCTTATTCCGGGAACAAATAAATTCCAATATCAGGATACACGTTTCAGAGCACGTTGTAAGGCGCATAATGCTCAGGAATGTTATTCTCGTATAATAGATTATCTCCGTTCACGTCAGGATATTGATCCAAGAAGTCAGTTCCCTTCTGCCAAAGGAAAGAATTTCAGATATACTTATTTGGGTATGTCTAATGTTGAAAACTGATGCGGGCTGGAAGAATTGAGGCTTAATAATTGAAATGTGATGCATATTAATGGCCGGATAAAAAAAATTGCAGCTGTACATGATTTGTCTGGTGTGGGGCGTGTTTCACTGACGGCTGTCATTCCCATTTTGTCGTCAATGGGATTTCAGGTTTGTCCGTTACCTACGGCTGTACTCTCTAATCATACGCAGTATCCGGATTATTCGCTTTTGGATTTGACGGAAGAAATGCAGCGTATTGTAGAGAAGTGGAAAAAAATGGATGTACATTTCGATACCTTTTACAGTGGTTATCTGGCTTCATCACGTCAGATTAAAATCGTAGAGGATCTTATTGCTTACTTCAGACGTCCGTCTGATCTGGTGGTTGTTGATCCTGTGATGGGAGATAATGGCAAACTGTATGTCGGTATGGGACAGGATATGGTAGAGGAGATGAAGGAGTTTATCCGATATGCAGATGTAATAACACCCAATTTGACAGAAATGTTTCTGTTGTTGGGCGAGCCGGAAATTCCGGATGTACTGACCGATCAGATTTTGAAGGCCGGACTAAAATCTCTTTCGGATAAAGGTCCGGAAATTGTTATTGTGACAAGTGTTCCGGTTGTGGACAATCCTCATTTGACTTCCGTATATGCTTACAATCGGATTGGTGGTCGCTTTTGGAAAGTAACGTGTCCATATTTGCCTGCCCATTATCCTGGTACAGGAGATGCCTTTACCAGTGTGATTACAGGAGCACTTATGCAAGGTGACAGCTTGCCTATAGCTTTGGATCGGGCTACCCAGTTTATATTGCAGGGTATTCGGGCTACTTTTGGTTACGAATATAATAATCTGGAAGGAATAATGCTTGAAAAAGTACTTCATAACCTGGACATGCCGATACAGGTCAGCAGTTATGAGCTTGTAGAATAGTATGGAAAGGTTTTTAAAACAGCGGGCCGGATTTATCGTTTGGGGTTATCCGGCCCGCTGTTTTTTCGTTTAGAGATTTAAGGCTCTATTTTTTTGCCGAAAGGTGATAGGGCGAGGACGGCCAGTTTGAAATGTTGTGTGCCAAATGGTATTCCTATAATGGTAATATAGAGTAAAACCCCAAAAAGCAGATGTGTCAGGCATATCCAAATGCCTCCTATGAATATCCAGATAATGTTCATCAGTAGAGACAGGCAACTGTTTGAGGTTTCGGATGGAGTGACTTGTTTGCCAAATGGCCAAAGTGCCAGTATACCTATTTTCAAAGTTTGTAGTCCGAAGGGAATGCCAATGATGGTGATCATCAGACCGACGCTGGATATCAAATATTCTATGGCGGTGGCTAAGCCTCCGAAAATGAGCCACAGGAGATTAAGGATAATTTTCATGATTTGTTGTTGTTTGGTTGTTAAGTTAATGATTGAGGGCTGTCGTTATGAGACTGGTTGACTTGAAAAGCCCTTTGAGTATTTATCTTTTGGGGCGACTCTTGTTCCTTATCGTGAATAAGCAGTAGTTTGTCACCAATGTGTAATTCCATTCTGCCGTTTGGGATGATGTATTCATTCTGTCGTTTGATAAGTATGACAAGTGTTTTAGGTGGTAGTTCCATATCCATTAATCTGTTGCCATGACGTAGCATGTCATGGCTGAGTGTAATATCTGTCAACTGGCTATCGATTTCATCAGGAAGTTCCACACCAAAATCATTACCTTCTTTTTCGAGTGGCATGTCGAGATGAAGCCATTTGGCAACAGTGGAAATGGTGGTGCCTTGAATTGTCAGGGATAGTAAGGTAATAAAGAATACGATGTTGAATAAGACATGTGAACCTTCGACATGAGCAAGTACGGGATATGTGGCAAAAATAATCGGTACAGCACCACGTAGTCCGACCCATGAAATGAAAATTTTAGATTTGAAAGTGAGTTGTCGGAAAGGTAGAAGGCATAGCATGACACTCAGTGGTCTGGCTGCAATAATCATAAAAATGCCTATAAGAAGTGCAATGTGGGCAATGTCCAGCATCTCATGTGGGTTGACTAATAGGCCGAGAGTAAGGAACAGGATGATTTGGAACAGCCAGGTCATACCGTTCATGAAAGTATTGATTTCCTTCCTGTTGACAATTCTTGAATTTCCGACTACGATACCGGTAATATAGACCGCCAGATAACCGTTACCGTGAAGTCTGTCGGTAATGGTAAACGTGAAAAAGACGATGCTGAGTAATAATATGGGGTATAGTGAACTGTTGGATAAGTCTATTCGGTTGATGATCCATGCGCTCAAACGGCCTAATGCATATCCGATAACACAGCCGAAAAAGAACTGTATGCCTAAATCCTTGATGACATTAAGGAAGTTGGCTTCATTTGTGGTGATAATTTGTATCAGGATAATAGTAAGCATATAGGCCATCGGGTCATTACTTCCACTTTCCAGCTCCAATGTTGGGCGAAGGTTATTCTTGAGATTCATTTTCTGTGAACGGAGTAAGTTGAAAACCGAGGCAGAATCAGTGGATGACATTGTGGCAGCCAGGAGCATGGCGCCAATGATTGAAATATGGACGTGCTGGCTGTTCCAGCCTGAAATGAAATAAATGAAGATACCTGTAAATAAGGTTGTGAGAAGAACTCCTACTGTAGAAAGCATAATACCTTCTGTCAGTATGGGGCGTATTTCATTGAATTTGGTTTCCATGCCTCCGGTGAAAAGAATAATGCTGAGTGCTACCATTCCGATAAACTGAGCATCTTCAGCGCTGTTGAACTGGAGGCCGAGACCGTCGCTGCCAAACAACATGCCGACCAGGAGGAATAAAAGTAATGTTGGAATACCAAAACGGTATCCTGTCTTACTGATGATGATACTGAAAAAAATAAGGATAGAACCTATTAACAAGATGTTCTCTGCGTTAAAAACCATATTGTGATAGTATAAATAATTATAGATCCAACAAATATACGGTTTAATTTCCTATTTTAAAAATTTGATAATTAAAGCCTGTAACATCAGTTGTGGTATATTTTTGAAGAATATTGTCCTGAACAGGCAGAGATCGTTGTAGTATGGTGAGAAATAGTTTTTTTGAATAAATCATGATTTGTATTAGTGTATTGATTATCAGTAAATTATGAATAAATTGAATCAAGAAAGTCCTGTTTGATAACATTTATTTTCGAAATTTAACTTATTTAAATGAGTGAAATGGCGTACTTAAACGTAATAAACATAAAAACTCGTAAATATGTATAGGATCATTTTATTGTTTTTATTAGGATGGATGGCTTTGTCGTCAAGTGCAAGGATTGTGGTTTATCCGCACATTGAAGACAAGGCGTTGAAGGAGAATACAACCTATCAGGTGTTTGTCAGGTCTTTGGATCAGGATGAGGAATGGCAGGAATTACAGGTGCTGGAGGTTGGAGTGGACATGGATACACGTCAGACTGCAGCCATGGCTCAGTTTGATACGGATGAACCGGTATGCGTAAGGATTGTCAACCGGCGGCAATTTTCAAATGTGCTTATTCGTCCTACCGTACATCAGATAACCGCTAAACGTGTTGGTGAGGATCAGGTTGAATTCATATTGGATCAACCAAGGAAGCTCAGTGTAGAATTTGATGGCGACAGATTTCATAATCTTCATATTTTTGCCAACATGGTAGAGAAGGAGGTATATGATGGCAAACCCGATAAGGATGTAATTGTATGGAATAATAGTGCACAGGATATTTTCCGCAAGAATTGCAAGCTGATTTATTTTGGTCCTGGAGTTCATCAGCCAAAGGATCTTCCTAATAATGAAATCAGTATACCTAGTAATTGTACTGTCTATCTGGCACCTGGAGCATTGCTGAAAGCCAAGCTGAAGCTTGATCGGGTCAAGAATGTGCGGATTGTAGGGCGCGGATATCTGTTCCAACCCTTGCGGGGAATTGAGATTACCGGTTCCAGACATATTCTGGTTGACGGACTGACAGTGCTTAATCCGCAACATTATACCGTAATGGGAGGTGACAGCAGGGATGTTGTTATTCGTAATGTCAAAAGCTTTTCTGATCGTGGATGGAGTGACGGAATAGATCTGATGTGTTGCAAGGATTGGCTTATTGATGATGTGTTTTTGCGTACCAGTGATGATTGTTTGGCATTTTACAATCACCGTTGGTGGAATTGGGGGGATTCTCGTAATCTGACTGTTCAGAACAGCGTGTTGTGGGCCGATGTTGCTCATGCCATACATGTAGGATTACATGGAGACGATTTGTCTGATAAGGGTGAGATGATCAGCAAGGTGAAGTTTAAGAACATTGATATTCTCAATGTTGATGAAGATGATGATCTTTATCGCGGAATAATGGCGGTATGCAGTGGGGATAAGAATAGAGTAAAGGATATTTTGTTTGAGGATATCCGTGTGGAGGATTGTGAGGAGGCGCGACTCGTAGATATCCGTGTGATATATAATCAGAAGTATAATCGGTTTCCTGGCGGGCGTATAGAAAATATAGTATTTAAGAATATCAGTTATCGTGGTGATGCCGGAAGTTTGTCGCCTTCAAGGATTATGGGTTATGACCTTCAGTCTGACGTGAAAGGGGTGTTCATCAAAAATATGACGGTTAATGGAAAGAAAATGGGTAAAGAAGATTTTGAGGTTAACAAGTTTGTGTCAGGTCTGGTTTGTGAGTGATAACTCACGGCCAGTGCCCGTCACGGGCATAAAGGCTGCAAGCGGTCTTGTGTATGGATGGTCTGTTAGGATAATCTGATTGGTTTGTGGCAATGAAGTTAGGAGAGTGGTTCCTTATTAAATATAAATAGTTTGAAAAAAGGTCGGATATGTATTATTTTGATATTATCTTGCCTTAAAACATGACATATTGTATGTAGTTTCATTTTTTATATTACATAAATAAAAAATAATTGGGCAGTTTTTGTTCTTTTTTGTATCTTTGCACGCTAAATAAGGTTTAAGAAAATCGATATAAATGGAACAGTTGAAGCATGAGTGCGGTGTAGCAATGATTCGTTTGTTGAAGCCGTTGACCTATTATCAGGAGAAATATGGGACATGGATGTATGGTTTGAACAAGCTGTATTTGCTCATGGAAAAACAGCACAATCGGGGTCAGGAAGGTGCCGGCTTGGCATGTGTTAAAATGAAATCCAATCCGGGTGAAGAGTACATGTTTCGTGAGCGTGCTTTAGGAACAGGAGCCATTACGGAAATCTTTTCTGTTATTCAAAGCAAATTCAAGGATCTTACTGCAGAACAGATGACGGATGCGACGTTTGCAGAAAGTTGTTTGCCTTTTGTCGGTGAAATTTATATGGGCCACCTTCGGTATTCTACTACCGGAAAGAGTGGCCTTTCTTATGTCCATCCGTTTCTGCGCCGAAATAACTGGCGTGCCAAGAATCTGGCCTTATGCGGAAATTTCAATTTGACGAATGTAGATGAGGTTTTTCAGGAAATCACGTCAAAGGGACAGCATCCCCGTATTTTTTCGGATACTTATATTATGTTGGAACAAGTCGGTCACCGTCTGGATCGTGAAAGTGAACGGCTTTTTCAGGAAGCTTTGGAAAAAGGAATGTCCGGTATGGATATTACCTCGTATATAGAAGAGCATATAGATGTCAATAATGTACTCCGTACTTCCAGCCCGTTTTGGGATGGCGGTTATGTGGTTTGTGGCTTGACAGGTAGCGGTGAAATGTTTGCCATGCGTGATCCGTGGGGTATTCGTCCTGCTTTCTGGTACAAGGATGATGAGGTCTTGGTTGTAGCTTCTGAACGTCCGGTCATACAGACCACGTTTGACGTGGATGTCGAAAGCGTGAAGGAACTTGCTCCGGGACAGGCTCTCAGCGTACGTAAGAACGGTACAGTACGTTTGGAGCAGATTTTGCCACAACGTGAGGTTAAAGCCTGTTCGTTTGAACGGATCTATTTCAGCCGTGGAAGTGACCGTGATATATATCTGGAAAGAAAGGCATTGGGAATGCAGTTGCGTGATTCCATTTTGAAGGCTGTGGATAACGATATCCAGAATACAGTCTTTTCCTTCATACCCAATACGGCAGAGGTGGCATTTTATGGCATGCTGGATGGTTTCAAAGCTTATTTGAATCAAAGTAAAATCAAACAGATTGAGAGTCTGGGGCATCAGCCTACTCATGAAGAACTTGAATCAATATTGAATCAGTATATACGTAGTGAAAAGGTTGCCATCAAGGATATCAAGTTGCGTACTTTTATTACGGAGGGTAACAGCCGCAATGATTTGGCTGCGCATGTGTATGACATTACCTATGGCAGCGTGCGTGCCAAGGAAGATAATCTGGTTATCATTGATGACAGTATTGTACGTGGTACCACTCTCAAGGAGAGTATTATCCGAATATTGGATCGTCTTCATCCCAAGAAGATCGTACTGGTGTCATCTTCACCCCAAGTGAGATATCCTGATTATTACGGTATAGACATGTCCAACATGAATGAGTTTATTGCATTCAGGGCTGCAATAGAACTGTTGAAGGAACGTGGTATGACGTCTGTCATTGATGAAGTTTACAGAAAGAGTCTGGCACAACGTTCTTTGCCAAAAGAAGAAATGACTAACTATGTAAAAGAGATCTATCTGCCATTCTCAGATGAGGATATTTCTGCTAAAATGGTAGAGATGTTACGTCCGAAAGGTGTGACTACGCCTATAGAAATTGTATACCAGACCTTGGACGGTTTGCACAAGGCATGTCCGAACCATCGCGGCGACTGGTACTTTAGTGGAGATTATCCCACTCCTGGCGGCGTAAAACTGGTCAACAAGGCATTTATAGATTATTATGAAACGGTGTATCACCATTCAAACACAAACAAATAAAGATAGTTTCCTAAGATGAGAAATGTGACACTTATCCTTGACGACGGGAGCCGTTTTCACGGCAAGTCGTTCGGTTATGAGAAACCGGTAGCGGGCGAAGTGGTTTTTAATACCGCGATGATGGGATATCCTGAAAGTTTGACGGATCCTTCTTATGCTGGTCAGTTAATGACACTGACTTATCCTTTGGTCGGCAACTATGGTGTTCCTCCTTTTACGATGGAAGCCAACGGATTGGCTACATTTATGGAGAGCGACAAAATTTATGCCAGTGCCATTATTGTGAGTGATTACAGTGAAGCCTACAGCCATTGGAATGCTAAGGAAAGTCTGGCCGACTGGCTGAAACGGGAACAGGTACCCGGTATTACCGGCATCGACACCCGCGAACTCACAAAGGTTCTCCGTGAACATGGTGTGATGATGGGAAAAATCGTGTTTGATGATGAACCGGACCGTATACCGGAGGCCAATTACAGCGGTGTGAATTTTGTGGATCAGGTTTCATGTAAAGAAATCATCCGTTATAATGAAGGTGCAGGCAAGAAGGTCGTGTTGGTGGACTGTGGTGTGAAGCATAACATTATCCGTTGCTTGTTGAGACGCGGGGTAGAAGTCATTCGTGTACCATGGAATTATGACTTTAATGATCTGGAATTTGATGGTTTGTTCCTGGCTAACGGACCGGGTGACCCCGATACATGTGAAGAAGCTGTAGCTAATATCCGTAAATTCCTGGCTAATCCGAAAGTTCGTCCGTGTATGGGTATCTGTATGGGTAACCAGCTTTTGAGCAAGGCTGCAGGAGCCCGGATCTACAAACTTAAATATGGTCACCGTAGCCACAATCAGCCTGTAAGAATGGTTGGTACAAACAAGTGCTTTATAACGAGCCAGAATCATGGATATGCCGTAGATCAGGAAACATTGGGTGCAGATTGGGAACCATATTTCATCAATATGAATGACGGTTCTAATGAAGGTGTGCGTCATCGTGTGAATCCTTGGTTTAGTGCCCAGTTCCATCCGGAAGCTTGCAGCGGTCCGGTAGACACAGAATTCTTGTTCGATGATTTTGTAAATTTGCTCAATAAGTAAGACGGTTATGATAGATAAAAATATAAATAAAGTTTTGTTGCTGGGTTCCGGTGCATTGAAGATCGGAGAGGCCGGCGAATTTGATTATTCTGGTTCACAGGCCCTCAAGGCATTGAAGGAAGAGGGTATTCAGACAGTTCTTATCAACCCCAACATTGCAACTGTGCAGACGAGTGAAGGCGTGGCAGACCAGATCTATTTCTTGCCGGTTACACCGTTTTTTGTAGAAAAGGTGATCGAAAAGGAGCGTCCACAAGGTATTTTGCTGGCCTTTGGCGGTCAGACAGCTTTGAATTGTGGTGTGTCTCTCTACAAGGATGGTATATTGGAGAAATATAATGTGCAGGTATTGGGTACTCCGGTGCAGGCCATTATCGATACGGAAGACCGTGAACTTTTTGTCAAGAAACTCGATGAGATAGATGTCAAGACCATCAAGAGTCATGCTTGCGAAAATATAGAAGAAGCCAGAAAGGCGGCAGCTTCGCTGGGTTATCCGGTGATTATCCGTGCGGCTTATGCTTTGGGCGGATTGGGCTCCGGATTCTGTGATAATGAGGAGGAACTCAATAAATTGGCAGAAAAGGCCTTCTCTTTCTCTCCGCAGGTACTGGTAGAAAAGAGTCTTAAGGGATGGAAGGAGATTGAATATGAAGTAGTGCGCGACCGTTATGACAATTGCATCACGGTATGTAATATGGAGAACTTCGACCCTCTGGGTATTCATACAGGAGAAAGTATTGTCGTTGCTCCGTCTCAGACCCTGACCAACTCGGAATATCACAAGCTCCGCGCATTGAGTATCAAGATTATCCGTCATATCGGTATTGTGGGCGAATGTAACGTACAGTATGCTTTCGATCCGGAATCAGAAGATTATCGTGTCATTGAGGTTAATGCGCGTCTGAGCCGTTCTTCTGCATTGGCTTCCAAGGCGACCGGTTATCCGCTGGCTTTTGTGGCAGCCAAGTTAGGACTTGGTTACGGACTGTTTGAACTGAAAAACTCAGTAACCAGAACGACTTCAGCCTTCTTTGAGCCGGCACTGGATTATGTGGTATGTAAGATCCCTCGTTGGGATTTGGGTAAATTCCGTGGTGTCGACCGCGAATTGGGTTCTTCCATGAAGTCTGTGGGTGAGGTCATGGCTATCGGCCGTACTTTTGAAGAAGCCATTCAGAAAGGTTTGCGCATGATCGGCCAGGGTATGCACGGATTTGTGGAAAATAAAGAGTTGGAGATCGCTGATATTGATTCAGCTTTGCGCGAGCCGACTGATAAACGAATTTTCATTATCTCAAAAGCGTTGTCACAAGGATATACGCTTGATCAGATCCACGAATTGACCAAGATCGACAAATGGTTCCTTCGCAAGCTTCAGAATATCAAGGATACGTCAAAGGCATTGCATGCCTGCAAGAACATCAATGTGTTGGACAATGAATTGCTGAGAAAAGCCAAGATCCAGGGATTTACCGATTTCCAGATTGCCCGTGCCTTGGGAATGGAAGAAGAAATGGATATAGAGGTGGCAGCTTTGATTGTCAGAAATCGCAGAAAGGCTGCCGGTATCATACCGGTAGTGAAGCAGATTGATACACTGGCTGCAGAATATCCGGCACAGACCAATTATCTGTATCTCACTTACAGTGGTGTTGCTAATGATATCGTTTACGAACAGGATAAGCGCAGCATTGTTGTTTTGGGTTCCGGTGCTTACCGAATCGGTTCTTCTGTTGAGTTCGACTGGTGTGGCGTTCAGGCTTTGAATACGATCCGTAAGGAAGGATACCGTTCGGTAATGATCAATTATAATCCTGAAACGGTATCTACGGATTATGACATGTGTGACCGCCTCTATTTTGATGAGCTGACATTCGAACGCGTATTGGATATCCTTGATCTGGAATGTCCGAAGGGTGTAATTGTCAGCACGGGAGGTCAGATTCCAAACAATCTGGCCATGCGTCTGGATCAGCAGCGTGTACCTATTCTCGGTACTACGGCACAGAGTATTGATAATGCTGAAGACCGCGAAAAGTTCTCAGCCATGTTGAACCGGATTGGTGTGGATCAGCCGGAGTGGAGTGCCCTGACCAACATGGAAGATGTAGACCGCTTTATTGAGAAGGTTGGTTTCCCTGTGTTGGTTCGTCCGTCTTATGTATTGTCTGGTGCGGCAATGAATGTATGCTCCAATCAGGAAGAACTTGAGCGTTTCCTGAAACTGGCAGCCAATGTTTCGCAGAAGCATCCTGTGGTGATCAGTAAGTTCCTTCAGCATGCCAAGGAAGTGGAGATGGATGCCGTAGCCCGCAATGGTGAGATCATTGCTTATGCCATCAGTGAACATATTGAGTTTGCAGGTGTGCATTCAGGTGATGCCACCATTCAGTTCCCGGCACAGAAACTGTATGTAGAGACCGTACGTCGGATCAAGAGAATTTCCGGACAGATCGCCAAGGAGTTGAAGATCAGCGGTCCGTTTAATATCCAGTTCCTGGCGCGTGACAATGATATTAAGGTAATCGAATGTAACCTGCGTGCTTCAAGAAGCTTCCCGTTCGTGAGCAAGGTATTGAAGATCAACCTGATTGAACTGGCTACTAAGGTCATGTTGGGTCTTCCGGTAGAGAAACCGCACAAGAGCCTCTTTGATTTCGACTATGTGGGCATCAAGGCCAGTCAGTTCTCGTTCAACCGTTTGCAGAAAGCCGATCCGGTTCTGGGCGTGGATATGGCTTCAACAGGTGAGGTTGGTTGCTTGGGTGATGAGACCGGCAGTGCATTGCTTAACGCCATGCTTTCCGTAGGACAGCGTATACCTAAGAAGAATATTCTGCTTTCAACGGGTGGAGCCAAACAAAAGGCTGAAATGCTCGATGCGGCGCGGACGTTGAAAGAGCACGGTTATAATCTTTATGCTACTGGTGGTACCAGCCGTTATCTGACAGAAAACGGAATAGAAAACACCTTGGTATATTGGCCAAGCGAGTCTTGGGAGCCTCAGGCTTTGACCATGCTTCATCGTCGTGAAATAGATATGGTGGTAAATATTCCGAAGGACCTGACGGCCGGAGAATTGAGTAACGGATATAAAATCCGTCGTGCGGCAGTCGATCTCAATATTCCGCTCATAACCAATTCCCGTCTGGCAAGTGCATTCATTCAGGCCTTTTGTCACATTAAAATGGAAGATTTGCCAATAAAAAGTTGGTCAGAATATAAGTAAACCTATAAAAAAAGGTTAACTTTGTGCTCTGAACCATAAAATGATACATTAATGACAGAAGCAACAAATATCTATCCGATATATGATAAAATGATGACCCGCGCTGACAAGGAGAAACTCCTTGGACAGCGCGGTGTCATGATTTGGTTTACCGGACTTTCCGGATCCGGAAAAAGTACGGTAGCTTTGGGCGTGGAGCGTGAGCTTCATAAACGTGGGGTCTTATGCCGTATTCTGGACGGAGACAATATCCGTAGCGGCATCAACAAGAACCTGGGTTTTTCGGCTGATGACCGAAAGGAAAATATCCGTCGTATTGCCGAAGTCGGAAAGCTGTTTGTCGATACGGGAATAGTCACACTGGCTGCATTTATAAGCCCTACCAACGAGTCACGGCAGATGGCTGCCGGAATTATCGGTATGGAAGACTTTAAGGAAGTGTATATTTCCACACCGCTTGAGGTGTGTGAGAAGCGTGATGTAAAAGGGCTGTATGCCCGTGCACGGAGAGGAGATATCCAGAATTTTACCGGTATCAGCGCACCGTTTGAAGTGCCTGAAAATCCGGCCTTGTCGTTGGATACGTCTGTGCTTTCTCTTGAAGAGTGTGTAAATAAAGTGTTGGAATTAATATTGAAAACTACAAATAAATAATTGGATTATGGCAGAGTACAAATTAAGCCATTTGCAGGAATTGGAAGCAGAGTCCATTCACATTATTCGTGAAGTGGCTGCTGAATTCGAAAATCCTGTGATGTTATATTCTATCGGTAAGGACTCTTCCGTGATGGTTCGTTTGGCTGAGAAAGCCTTTGCACCGGGAAAAGTGCCGTTTCCACTGATGCATATAGACTCAAAATGGAAGTTTAAGGAGATGATTCAGTTCCGCGATGATTATGCGCGCAAATATGGCTGGAATCTGATTGTCGAATCAAATATGGAAGCGTTTAAGGCTGGAGTAGGACCGTTTACGCATGGCAGTAAAGTGCATACGGATCTGATGAAGACCAAAGCGCTTTTGGATGCATTGGCCAAGTATAAGTTTGATGCAGCATTTGGCGGTGCACGTCGTGATGAAGAAAAGAGCCGTGCCAAAGAACGCATATTCTCTTTCCGTGACCAGTTCCAGCAGTGGGACCCGAAGAATCAGCGTCCGGAATTGTGGGACATATACAACAGCCGTATACACAAAGGAGAGAGTATCAGAGTATTCCCTTTGAGCAACTGGACTGAACTTGATATCTGGCAGTATATCCGCCTGGAAAACATACCGATCGTGCCGCTGTATTTTGCCAAGGAACGTCCTGTGGTCAATATAGACGGCCAGCTTATTATGCCGGATGACGACCGTTTGCCTGAGAAGTATCGTGACAAGATAGAAATGCGTAAGATCCGTTTCCGTACATTGGGATGCTGGCCGCTTACTGGAGCTATCGAAAGTGAGGCTGACACGATAGAGAAAATCGTAGAAGAGATGATGACTACAACCAAGAGCGAGCGTACGACCCGTGTGATCGATTTCGACCAGGAAGCATCCATGGAACAGAAGAAACGTGAAGGCTATTTCTAAAAATGGAGGAGACAAAACTATGGCAATTACAGATATAAAAGCATTTTTGGATCAGGACGAAAAGAAAGATCTTCTTCGCCTGCTGACTGCCGGTTCGGTTGATGATGGCAAGTCTACCCTGATAGGCCGTTTGTTGTTTGACAGCAAGAAATTGTACGAAGACCAGTTGCAGGCATTGGAACGCGACAGTAAACGCGTGGGTAATGCCGGCGACCATATTGACTACGCACTCCTTCTTGACGGCTTGAAGGCTGAACGTGAGGAAGGTATCACTATCGATGTGGCTTACCGTTATTTCTCTACCAATCAGCGTAAGTTTATCATCGCCGACACTCCGGGACATGAGCAGTATACCCGTAACATGATTACGGGCGGTTCAACGGCCAATCTGGCTATCATCCTTGTGGATGCCCGTACGGGCGTAATTACGCAGACCCGCCGTCATACTTTCCTGGTTTCGTTGTTGGGTATCAAACACATCGTGCTGGCAGTCAACAAGATGGATTTGGTCGATTTTGACGAGTCCGTATTCAATGCCATTGTCGAAGAATATAAGGCACTGACAGACCGTTTGAACATAGAGGATGTCACTTGTTTCCCGTTGTCTGCACTGGACGGTGACAACGTGGTGGAGAAGTCAGAACGTACGCCATGGTATGAAGGACCGGCATTGTTGGATTTCCTGGAAAACGTGCCTATTCATACGGACCGCAATATGACAGATTTCCGCTATCCGGTACAATATGTGCTTCGTCCGAATCTGGATTTCCGCGGATTTTGTGGCAAGATAGCTTCAGGTGTAGTTCATAAGGGTGATGAGATTATGGCTTTGCCTTCACGCAAGGTTTCTCATGTCAAGGAGATCGTCACTTACGATGGTAATCTGGATGAAGCTTTCTGTCCGCAGAGCGTAACCCTGACTTTGGAAGATGAGATTGATATATCCCGTGGTGAAATGTTGGTACATCCGGATAACCTGCCCGAAATAGGTCGTCATTTTGAGACGATGTTGGTATGGATGGACGAGGAGCCAATGGACAGAAGCAAACAGTTCTATCTCAAGCATAATACCAATACGACCAGAGCTACTGTTGACGAAATCTGTTATCAGGTAGATGTCAACACCATGGAGCAGCATCCGGCTGATGGCTTTAAATTGAATGAGATCGGAAGAGTGAAAATCACCACAGCCAAGACCTTGTTTTATGATGCTTATCAGAAGAACAGGGCTACGGGTTCGTTTATCCTGATTGATCCGATTACCAACAATACGAGCGCAGTGGGTATGATTATCGGTCCTACCGATGCCAAGGATATTGACGTGGAACGTCTTCCGGAGCTTAATCTGCCTAAGTTGGGCATAGGTCCCGAACATTACGAAGCCATTGAGAAGGCCGTGAAGGATCTGGAACGTCAGGGCATTGCCATTGAGATAATTAAAGAGTAAGCATCATTTATTTAAATAATGTTATGGGTCTATTAGAGTTCAGCAAACTGCCGGTTAATACGCTGGTTGGAGCAGATTGGGACACCTTTAAGAAGATGACCGAAGGGCAGATTATCGAAAGTAAGTACCGCCATAAGTATTATCTTACAAAGAGTGTCTGCCGTATTTTGAGTCCGTTGGCAGCCGTGCAGGATAACAAATATCAGAAACTGCTTGCAGAAAAACCGCTTGAGAATGATCCGCTTTTCATTCTTGGTCACTGGCGTAGCGGTACAACCTTTGTGCATAATATTTTTGCACAGGACAAGCATTTCGGTTACACCACGACTTATCAGACTGTATTTCCTCATCTGATGATGTTTGGTCAGCCGATGTTCAAGAAAACAATGGGTTGGCTGATGCCGGACAAGCGTCCTACCGATAATATGGAACTGGCTCCGGATCTGCCGCAGGAGGAAGAGTTTGCACTTTCCAACATGATGCCATATTCTTATTACGATTTCTGGTATTTCCCCAAACGAATGATGGAGTATTGCGACCGTTTCCTTACTTTTGAGAAAATCACGCCGGAGGAATTGGATGTGTTTAAGAAAACATTTGAGAAACTGGTGAAGATTTCTCTTTGGAATACAGGCGGTACGCAGTATCTGTCTAAGAACCCGCCTCATACGGGGCGTGTCAAGGCTTTGGTGGAATTGTTCCCGAATGCCAAGTTTATCTATCTGATGCGTAATCCTTATACCGTATTTGAGAGTACGCGCAGTTTCTTCAACAACACCATCAAGCCTCTGGAACTTCAGCATATTTCGGAAGAAGAAATGGAACAGAACATACTGGAAGCCTATACCAGACTGTATAAGGCTTACGAAGAGCAGAAGAAGTTCATTCCGGAGGGTAATCTGTTTGAGGTGAAGTTTGAGGATTTTGAAGCTGATGCCATGGCCACGACACGTAAAGCCTACCAGCTCCTGGACATACCTGGATTTAAGGAGGCTGAACCGGCCATTACGGCTTACCTCAATAAAAAGAAAGGTTACAAGAAGAACAAGTATGAATATAAGCCCCGTACAGTACAGCTTGTCAATGAGCATTGGGGATATGCCCTTAAAGACTGGGGATATGAAATACATCAGTAAGGCTGTTTCTGCAATAGCATAAGCGAATAATAATCAGGCCGTATGTTTCACACTTCAATGAAATGTACGGCCTGATATTTTTATGATAGCTGCCAAATAAAGAAAAGCTGCAATGGACGAATGCATTCCATGCAGCTTTTCTGGTTTTGATCGAGTATGAAATGGGTTACCCTCAGATTTTCTTTTTACCGGCAGGATCAGTTCGTCCTGCCGGTTCTGTAGACTTTTGAGAACAGTTTATGATATCATGTTATCGCAACATAAATTTTAAGGTTCTGCTCGTTCCATCGCTCATTTCATCCACACGGATATAGAAACCGCGTTTGGTCGGTTTGGAGATAAGTTCGCCTCCAATCGTATAATATCTGCTGTGGAGTATGGTGGCTTTCTTTTCTTCGGTATTCAGTATACCGTCAGGCTTGTTTTCTTCTCCAGCTCCAAGATAGTACAGTTTGAAAGAATCGAATATGGTCCAGTCATTCTGGATACCTTCGAACTTCTTCACTCCGATTTTGGCATATTCCTGTCCTTCCTTGACTTCGAAGTACATCTCGTTCTTGTATAGACCTGCACTAAATGCGCCTTGCGCATCAGACATGGCATTGGGTACAAACCAATATTTGATCGGATTTTCTTCCGTGCTCAGATATTCAGCCACGTTGATGTTTTCAGAAGCAGTCGGGTTTTCAGTTCCGTCTTCTATGATAGAGATGAATGGTTTGACATTTTCCGCACTGTCCATTCCGGCATATAGCATGGTGCGGATGTCTTCTTCATTATCACGATAGTTTTCTGCAGCTTCCTGGGCTGATCCAGAACGATAGAATCCGTTACATTCCAGTTTGTAGAATCCCGGTGCGAGTCCGAAGAAGGTTTGGTAGAGATCGAACTTGCTGTTGTTATAGAATTCATGAGCCGCCGTCCATGTGGGCATGACTGGTTGAGGCGCTTCCTCCCTTGATTCCGAAATACAGTCCTTTCTGATATTCCCAGTCCGTCCTGATTATGGCCACGGGAGTGACACCTTGTCCGGACCAGGTTTTCCTTGAAGGTTTTCTGATACTTTCATAAGGTGTCTTGTATCCGAATACCATTATCAAAGGTACAAAACGTTTTTCTTCATCCGTAAAATCTGGGCCATGTTTTTCAAGAAAGTTTTTTTCGTTCCATAATACGGACGGGTCCTTCAGCTGGTGTGCAAACCAGAATAGGACCGGTTGGGCTTGAGGTATTTCGCGTGCATCACCGTAATTGAACGGTTTTCCGGATGATCCGGTCATGAAGTTCATGTAGTAAGCGGAGTTCAGGAACTGACGGCTGATATTGAAGGAAAGGGTGTGGCCGAAAGCCGACTCCATGGCTGCGGCAAGCAGGACATGGAATGTGGTTCCGTATCCCCAGTAATTATAGCCTTCCGGATAATTGCCGTCAGGCAGATAGGTGTCATGACACAATGTAATGCTTTTTAGTGAACGGCTGATGATTTGTCCGGCCAGTTCCGTTTCATCTTCGTAAATGGCCAGTGCGGCATACAGCAGGCCTGCATTACACACCTGGTTCCAGTTGATGGAAGAATTCAGGAACCAGTTGTAGGACGGGTTGAATGACGGTGTGATCGCCTTTTCAACCAGGGCCTTTCTCAGAATCTGTTTCTCCTGTCCGGACAGTTCGTCAAAAAGCCAGTCGTAACCGATGGCGACAGCCATGGCCATTTCGCCGGTGTCAAGGAAATGCGAAGGATTCCAGTCTTTGAAACGGGATACTTCCAGCATCTCGTCTATGGCTCTTTGGGCATACGCTTTCCTGCCTGTCAGTCGGTATCTTAACGACAGCATGAATATCCGTCTCATGGCTTCACGCGAGACGGCCAGCAGGCGGTATCCTTCTTTCCTGTACGTCAGTGTCGGGACGTCCAGAAGGGAATCCGTCTGCTCTTTTATGTATCTTGACCATAGGCATGTCCAAAACGATAGCCATTGTCCTTATTTTGAGGATTTTCATGCAGAAACTCACTCCGTTCTGCTACCATCATGCTTTCAAGCATGATTTCCATCAGGTCGTGTAGACCATTTTCTTTCTCTGCATGCTTGCGCATGAGCTCAGAAATTTGTACTTTTGTGAAGTGCATAGTTTGTATATTTAGTAGTTTGGTCACTCCTAAATTACAAACTTCAGGGCTGACACGCAAGGGTCGGCCCTTTTATACTGACTATCAGACACATTTTTTGAGACAGTATCACAATTTTCTAAAAGATGGATTATCTTTTGAAAAAATGGTTTCTGGAAATAAAAGGGGCCTGACCGGCTTTTTGCCGTCAGGCCTTGTCATATAAGGGGTTTGAATATCGTGGTTACAGTTTCCAGTTTTTATTTTTCAGAAAGTCTTTGCATTTCGGACAGAATCCGCTACTTGTCCTGAATTTGTTGCCACCCTCTGCGTTTTGCATGATGCAGGTCTTGTCCGGACAGTGTGGCAGACCGAAAGCATGGGCCAGTTCGTGCTGTACCAGTTCGGAAAAGTCGCTGTAATCCTTGCATCTGAAATCGGAAAATACCGCTACATGGTTGCCCAATCCGTGAGCCATGCCCATGATGCCGAAATTCGGACTGTTCCGGAAGTTGTTCAGGCTGATATCCGCCTGGGTCAGTCCGACTACCACATTTTCATCTTTTTTGAATGTGGCCAGATAAGCGTTCAGCTTGTCGGCCAGGTATCTTTTGCGCGGTGCATAATATGCTTCCTTGGGTAACGGGATATTCTTGATGAATTCGCATTGGGGATAATGCAGCCGTAACGAGTCCATCATGCGTTCCCTTACCTTGTCGGAGACTTTTCCTATGGTGTAAACCTGAATGACAGGAATGGAGGCGGGCTGCTGTTCTGAAGAAACGGTATCCGTATCCGTTTTGATGCACGCCTTTTCAGCCTGTGGGCGGCATCCAGTGGCTATGGCCAGCCATAACAGCAAGCCGGCAACTGTTGCGGATCTTTTCATTTTCAATGGATCATTCATGATAAGAGTCAGTCTTTTATTTTCTGCATAATGCCTTGAAATCGCAGTAAGCACATTTATCTTCAATTTCCGTTTGTGTGAACGGAGTGTCCGGATTGAAAATCTCCTCGGTCAGGTTTTGCAGGCAGCTTCTGAATTCTTCCTCGTGGCGGCTGAAGTCATCCACATCCTCTTTGTCTTTCCGTGCTTCGCCCATTTGGATGACCGGAGAATAAGTTTCCGATGAAGCCTTGTGGATGTAGAGCAGGGAAGGGGCAACCTTCCAGTCATTATGTCCTTTTTCCCGCAATTGCCTGCACACGATGGCGGCATACATGAACGTCTGGAAAACATATCCCGATCTTTTCTTGTCCGGAATGAAGAGCGAGGCAATATCGGCCGGAACATCTGCAGAACCGCCTGTCTTGTAGTCTACAATGCGGAGTGTCTGGCCTTTGCGGTCCATGCGGTCGATGGTACCTCCTATGCGAGTCTTCAGAATGCCTTTGGGCGTCTTCACATTCCAGTCCTCCCGCACCTCGTGTTCCGTATCCAGAAAGACGAAAGGCGCGTAGCGGATGTCGTGCTGCAGCAGTTGCCGGACATAACGGGTGATGACAGCCGCGTTGATATACTGTATACCGTTGTATTCCGGACGTTCGTTGAGCGGCACGTTAAAGAAGAGTTCCTTAAACCCGTTGTCCACGTAGCTTTGCAGCCGCGTCTGGTCCTTGACCAGTTCCTCCAGAGTCTGGCGGTCGATGTCCTTGCTGCGTACGGTCAGGTCTTTGTAGATATGTTCTGCCGCATAATGGAAAATGCTGCCGAATTTGGCCGGATCAATTTCTGCCGTAACCTCATCCGGAGCCTTGAGTTGTGCCACATATTTGAAGTAAAATTTAAGCGGACAGTCCATGTAAGTGTTCAGGGCTGAAGGCGACAGCAAGGCTTTCGGATTGACCCGGATGTCGAATATCTCCTGCATGCGGTGCATGATTTCCGGAGTCTTGCTGATGGTGATGGGGGCAGTTCCCATCGGTGACTGTGCAGTCTGGAGTTGCAGTTGCCTGATCTCGTGCGGCCATTCGATGAGGAATTGCAGCATGAAGCGTGACTGTTCGCCGCGGTTCAGACCGTCGGTGGACGTATTGTAGACCAGTGTGACTTTCTCGGCCCGTTGCAGCAGCCTGTAGAAATAATAGGCATATACCGCAATCTTATGGTCGATGGTTGTCATGCCGAAAGCCTTGCGGAGATTGTAGGGGATAAACGAAGCGTCACTTCCGGCTTTGGGTAATTGGCCTTCATTGACCGAAAGCATGATGAGATGCCTGAAGTCCAGGTTACGGGTTTCCAGTACACCCATGACCTGCAGGCCGATGGCCGGTTCGCCGTGGAACGGGATGCTGGTGGTGGAAATGACCCGCGTGATCAGTCTCAGCAGCGTGTCGGGACGGATCGTCAGTTCCCCGCTTTCAATCAGGGTATAGAAACGGTTCACCAGCGTGTAAGTCTTGAATAAGGCTTCCTTATACAACTGGTCGTTAGGTGTCTCGTCTTCCTTTTTCCGGTAAAGGGTAGCCACCTGTTTGAGTGCGTCAGAGAGCATGCGGCAGAGAGAAAGGTTGTCCGTGCAGGGCGTGAACAGGGCCTTCAGGATTTCGTCACGCTGCAGTTCTGCCGGGAGAGGGTAGAAGCGGTTCCGTCCGGTCAGGTCACGTTCCAGCTGTTCGGCTTCTGCCGACAGCATGCGCGTGTAGGGATGTTTCAGTACGCTGACCACTTCGTCGAACAGGAAACGGCCGCTGCGGCTGTGGAAGCCGTCGGTATGCAGCGCCATGAGGGCATTGACAAAGCTGTAGGCCGGAGTCTGTGCCAGAGGGAAACCCATGGTGACATTAAGATGCTTCACGTCCTCCGGCAGGGCATGGAGGACCGGTTGCAGCAAAGCCTCGTTGCAGAGCACGATGGCTGTTTCCTTTTCGTCCTTTGTCAGATTCTCTCTCAGCCATTGGGGCAGATAACGGCTTTGTCCGTTCTCGGTCGGTGAGGCCAGATAAGTGATGTCCTTTTTCTGTCCCAGATGATCGAAGCAGGATGCCGGCAGTTCGGACGGAAAGTCCCGGAGATTCCGGCGGATAAACTCACCGGCCTCATGAGGGGACTTGTTCAGGTAGAAAAGGTCGTAATCCCAGTAGAAAAGAGCCTTTCCGGCCTCGTTCAGTTTGCTGAAAAGAGCCTGTTCAACCTTGTTGAGCACATTGAAACCGATGAAGACATACGTCCGGTGCGGAAAGTCTTCCAGACGGAACTGTTCGATGACATCACGGTAGAGCATGCCTTCATAAGCGATGCCTTGCTCACGCAGACAGGATCTGAATTGGGTATATATGTCTCCGAGGACGTTCCACAGGGTCGTGAAACGCTGTTTGAGTTCGGTGGTGTTTTCTATGGAGAAATGATGGAAAAACTGGCTGATGGCCTCCTTCTGGCCTTCTTCCAGAAATTCATAATGGTCCGTCAGGTCGTTCAGGTCTTTCAGGTTGCTGAACAGGGCGTCAGTGTCCGCCATGTTCTTGTCTGCATCGTCGAAATCGGCAATCAGCATTTCGCCCCAGAAATAGAACTCGTCGAGTGTTTCCTGGCTGCCGGTGGCGTTGCAGAATATCTTGTAAAGGTCGCATACCAGTTTGACGGGATCACCTGTTTCCAGACCGGCCGGTTTGCGGAACAGTTCGCTGATGCTGAGATAGGCCGGCGACCATACCGGGCGTCCGGCTTCCCTGGCCAGATATTCGTTGAAGAAAAGGCTGGCACGCTTGTTTGGGAAAACCACAGCCACGTCTGCCAGGTTGCCCCCGGTCTTTTGGAAAAGATCCCGGGCTACAGATTTGAGAAATGTATCCATAATTGATTGGTATAGGAACAGGGTTAGTTACACTTGTTCAAGTTCGTTTGTATAGACATACCACAGATAGCCCTCTATATGTTCGTATCCCATGTCGGAGAGCAGGTCCATGTAGTCGTGTACCTGCTGGCGGTAAGCATCCTTTTTCTTTCCGAATTTGAAATCCACTACCGTCACTTTGTCATTGAAAACCATGACACGGTCCGGGCGTCTGGTCTGGAGCTGGCCTTCTTCGTCGGTATAGATAATGGCACATTCATTGTACAGTTGCGCCGAGCCGTCGTACCATGAAGCCACTGCCGGGTGGTTCAGTGCCCGTCTGGCCAGCCTGATGATCTTTTTCTCCTGTTCGGCCGTTTCGAGTATACCTTCGTTTTTGAGCTGTTCCACTACCCGTTCCAGATCATCCGCCTTTTCGATGGAAGCGAAAATGGCATGCAGCAGCTGGCCTTGTCGGATGTAGTCCGTACCTTCCTCTTCGTCTCCGTTGATGAAGTCTGCCGAGCGGTTGGACTGGCGGAATTCCACGGTTGTCTCCAACGGTTCGATGATGACCGGCACGCTTTCGGCGTGCGGGGTCAGCCTGTTGCCGGACACTTTGATACTGGCCGTTTCGGAAGGACTGAGCGTTCCGAATTCCAGACGCCGATGGAGAGGTGATTCCGTGGCTTCATTCTCTCTGTGGACCTCGTCTTCAGGAGATGTTCCGGCACACGGCGTAGCCTCTTCATAAGCATTCAGTTCTATCCCTTCCAACCCGTCGATGGTTTTTTCCAGCAGTTCGGAAACCGAACCTTTCAGCCCGGTCTTGCCCCATATCACCAGATTCTTGCAGGCACGGGTGAAAGCCACGTAAAGCAGGTTGAGGTTGTCGATCCAAAGTTGCAGACGCTCGTCCAGATAGCTGTTCCTGAATACGGATTCTGCCATGATATTGGAATAATTCACCGGCAGCAAGCCTATTTCGCCAAAAGGCATCAGGGCCTGGTCGTCACCGCTCCGGGGTGTTTCGCACCATACCAGATGGTTGTTGGTTTCATTTTCCATTTTCCAGTCACAGAAGGGCAGGAGTACCGTATGGTATTCCAAGCCTTTGGATTTGTGGATGGACAGGATACGGATGCCGTCTATTTCCCCCGAAGGAATGGTCTTTTCATGCAGGCGTTCATCCCAGTACTGCAGGAAGGCTGTCAGTTCCGACGCTTTGTTCTGCAGGTATTCCGTCACGGCATCGTGGAATGCGCAGAGGTAGGCATCCTGGTTTTCAATTTGCCGGATATCAAATAAAATGTAAAGTTTTTCTATCAGTTCATAAAGCGGCATCAGTCGCAGTTCGCCCGCAGCCGAGATAAAGGCTTCCGGCAGGAAATCGTCGATGCGGTTCAGGAGAATGGTGTTCAGGTCCGTGTCGCGATGACAGACCTCATGCTGGTAGGCTACGGCAAGACGCGCACGGGCGATGCGGTCGTCGGGTGATGCCAGTACTCTCAGACCGTCAATGAGCATGCAGATGGCCTGTGAGGCATCCAGCCGGAACGCCTCGTCCGATACGATACGGTAAGGGGTTTCCTTGTCGAAAAAATCCGCCACGGCCGGTATGGTCTTGTTTTTTCTGACCAGTATGGCTATGTCATTCAGGGCCACTCCTTGTGCATGAAGCCGGTCTACTTCTGCAGCCAGTTCTTTCAGCATCAGTTCTGTGTACGGATGATCCTTGTCTTCGTTCAGGAACGACAGCTTCACATAACCTTTCTCCTGTGTCTTTGAAGATTTCTGCACCACGTCCTTGTAAGCGTTGACCAGCGCCTCGCACTCTTCTCCGGTATCTGTCTTGTATTGCTGGTTGAGAACCTTGACAGCCGACTGGAACACCGCGTTGTTAAAGGCGATGATACGGCTTTCGCTTCGCCAGTTCGTGTCGAGCGGGCATTCCTTGATGTGGAAAGCCCTGTCACGGTCTATCTGTGCCAGGATTTTCCAGTCGCCGTTACGCCACCGGTAGATGCTTTGCTTGATGTCGCCCACGATGAGGCTGCCTTCCTTCTGTGCCAGACTTTCCTGCAGCAGAAGCCGGAAGTTCTCCCATTGCATGCGTGACGTATCCTGGAACTCGTCGATCATGACCGTGTCGATGGTCGTGCCGATCTTTTCGTATACGAATGAGGCGTCGCCTTCGCGGATCAGATTGTGCAGCAGAGCGTTCGTGTCCGAGAGCATGAAGCGGTTGGAAGCCTGGTTGAGCAGGCGCACTTCACCGTCGATGCGGGTCAGCAGACGCAGGTTGTTGAGATGGCGCAGAGCCAGCGTACAGGAATTGACAATCAGATTGTTTTTCGAACGGAAAAGTTCGGCTTCCTCAAGCAACGGTATCAGTTCCGATTCTGCCAGCTGGCGTATGGCATCGCGGTAGGGGGATGTCTTTGTCGCCCAGTTGTCGCCGCTTTCCAGACATTTCTCTACGGTCGTGTTACGGATGTCATTACCCAGCTTGCCGTCGTTGAGTTTCCTGAAATAACTGGCGATGCCGCGCAAACCGTTTTTAAGCTGTTCGGCCGACAGACCATGCGACTCGAGCACTTCGTTGAAATGCCCGCAGAAACCGGCCATCTGGCTGAGCGCTTCCTGTTGGAGGTCATGCAGTTTTTTCCGGTATGAAGGGATGAAGGCCGGATCTTCCAGTTTCTTGCGAAGGCCTTCACCCCGTTCGATATATTCCTCATCGAAAATATTCCGCCCGAATCCCTTGATTTCGTCAGACACGTTCCATCTTCTGTCCGCATCAATACGCTCCTCTATGTATTCCAGCAGCCAGCCCAGGACAGGAGAACGCCGGTCGAGTTTTTCGATCATGGTGTCTACTGCCTCGCTCAGCACTTCGGAGTTGTTCAGTTCTATCGACAGGTTGGCACCCAGTTCGAGTTCGCGCGCCAGATTGCGCATGACAGACTGGAAGAACGAATCGATTGTTTCAATGCGGAAACGGCTGTAATCATGGATGATATACCGCAGGGCATCCCTTGCAGCCTGGCGGATATCCTGATCGGTCTTTCCTGTAGCCTTGCGTATTTCGTTCAGGTAACCGTCGGAAGCTGCGTCTCCTGTAGCCAGCCCATAGAGCTGGCTCAGGATACGTTCCTTCATCTCGGCAGTGGCCTTGTTGGTGAAAGTCACAGCCAGAATATGGCGGTAGGCATGCGGATCTTCGATCAGTTGCCTGATGTACTGCACGGCCAGCGTAAAAGTCTTGCCGGATCCTGCAGAAGCCTTGTAGACATAGAGTCGGGGAAAAGTTGTCATGACGGAAAATCGGAAATGAGATTAAACCTGGTCAAATCATAAAGAGACGAAAGTGACGGCCGAACGCGCCGGAATGGTGGTCTTCCTGCCGTTTTTGATGCTTTTGCCCGGTTTCAGGTTGACGCCTTCTCCTTCGGCTGTGACGTAAGGGGTCCAGCGTCCGGCCTTTTCGTTCTTGACCTCAAAGGTGATGGTCTTGTCTTCGTCTGCGTAGTTCAGTACGACAAAAGCCCAGCGTCCGTCCGTATTGCGGAAGGCCGTACACATCAGACCTTTCTGGTCAGTGTCTCCTTCAGTGACGGTCTGTCCTTTGGCATCGGTAGCGTGGACGGCCATCCTGACGGCGCCCGGGCGTACAAAGCGGCTGTAGTTACCCATGACCCAAAGCAGTTTGGAGTCGACTACGTAGCCGCGTTTGGCATCCCGGCTGCTGTATTCCCGCAATAGTCCGTCCTTATAGTCGCCTCCTATGGCCCGCCACCACTGCCAGCTGGATGCTCCGGCATAAACCAGGTCGTGGTGGATGATCCGTCCTACGTACAAGGCCGTTTTCATGGTCCTGTCGTAGCCGCCTCCGCCGCCGATCTCTTCGTCATTGCCCATGATGCAGGTTTCTGTCTGCCAGAATTTGACCTGGTATTTGTCGAGAGAGTCCTTCAGTTGCTTGCGGATATTGCGCAGGGCGCTCAGCGGCGTGTTGGTCCAGTAGCTGTGTCCGGCCATCATGCGCGGCACGTTCGGTGTATCGCCCAGATAGGTGTCGGTGCTGTCCGGACAGAAGAATGACTGTATTTCGTATCCCCGCTGCCAGTCGGTCATGTGTGTGCTGAACATGCAGCGGTAGTCTGATGATTCGTTGACGAGGATTTTCGTATCGATGCCTCTGCGTACGAATTCCTTGCTCATGGCACGTGCTATGCTGGCTATTTCACGGTTCGTGGCCGGTGAACCTTCCTGTTTGGGACCGATCCAGTTCCAGTGTCCGTCCGGTTCGTTGACAGGGCAGAGATAACTGAATTTGATGCCATGATGTTTCTCCATGCCCGTGATCACTTCCGCAGCAAAGCGCGCAAAGTCATCCTCACATTCCGGCTTGAGGTTATAGGTGCCGTCGCGTCCCGTATTGGTAGCCAGACCGTTTTGCGTGAAATACACCGGGGGCGAGTTGAAGAAAGCCAGGAACTGCTCTACGCCCCGGTCTTTGGCCAGCTTCAGGAAGTGGCATTGTCCTTTCTGTTTGGACCAGTCATATTGTCCGTCGGGTGTAAGGAAGCATTCCGTCCGGGTCCAGATGGAACCGATCTGGCTGTCCTTGCCCTGTTCGGCACTGCCGGCTCCAACATTGAACCTCCAGATGGAGAGTCCGATGCCCTTGGGCTGTCCGTTCTTGTCGTTTTCCGTACTGAAAAGCCAGTCCGCCGTTTTCTGGCAGACACTGTCAGGCCATAGTCCTACAAACTGCATGCTCCAGGCGTCTGAGGCACCGAATCCGTCAATGGTCTGTTGTGGAAGCGAAGCGTCTATTTCGAAATGCACGGCCTGTGCCTGAAGGTTGGTAATGGCAGTGCAGAACAGAACGCCGCATGCGATACGGGAGAATGGTTTCATCATTGTTTTTTGATAAAAATAGGTTAATAGATTAGAAAAACAGATTGTTCTTTTTCATGGTGGAACAAAGGTACGAATTTCAGCGGTGAAATCCAAAACAGCTTTGATTTTTGAGAAACGGAAACGATCAGGTGGTTGTTTGGATTCGTTTTCTGAATTCTTTCAGGCACTTTTCAATACCCCTTCTGATATTGTTCTTCTTTGACTTCCACAACCCGATAACGGTTGCCCTCTTTGGTGTGACGCCGTTCCACTCCGGCCGCCAGTACGGCGCGGGCGAAAGCCTGCAGGTTGACGCCCCGCAGGGCGATGGGGTTCTTCCGTCGGATATGCTGCATCATGTCCGTCAGAGAGAGCGGCCGCACCGGTTCTTCGGGCAGTGCCGCACGGTAATGGCGGCGGAACA
>ERZ791680.489-NODE-489-length-42986-cov-10.438937_pt1 | contig 42986 bp, 33 predicted proteins | sample MGYA00510051_ERZ791680 | MGnify/ENA primary metagenome ERZ791680 (study PRJEB30046, sample SAMN00715238) | human gut metagenome | study: EMG produced TPA metagenomics assembly of the A metagenome-wide association study of gut microbiota in type 2...
AGGACGTTTAGACGCAAGAAGGACGCTGAAGAGCTTAGTTGCGGATTTGAGGATAAGGAATATTCTCCAACCCGTCCTTCAAATCGGTAACATTCATGCCATAATAGATTCCGTCCTTCTTTTCCATACCGAAGGAACGTTTGGAAATGGTATTCTGCTGATACAGGCTGCCGTCTGCATGCGATGACAGAATAAGCGCCTTGCGCTTGGACGGATAAGTCTGAAACACCTCGTTGATTACCTTGTTCATGACTTCCGGATCAACGGCCATCTGATCGGCATAAGTCTTCACAAGGCTCTTTCTGGGAGTCCCATTCACGTTCTTGTCTATAAGATAAAGTTCCGGCTGTTCGTCGATATCCATATACACCAATATATTGGCTGACACATCAGACATTTCGTATCCGCTCATCATATTGGCAATATTGGTTTCAAGATAACTGGACAAGTCGTTCTCACCCACCATATAAACCAGTATGGTAGCCTCCTTTTCCGTTTCAGTTCCACCTTTAGTCTGCTCTTCTTCCTCACAAGCCGTCAGGCATAACAGACATGCTGCTATTCCCCAAAAATTTCTAAACTTCAAGAATCCTTTTCTCATAAAAGTGTATTTACAATAGTTCTACGCCGTTTTTCTCAATCTCCCAATACCGGCCATCCGTCCGAATCGAAACTCATTTCTTTCAGGAACAGGACACTGGCTCCTTCCTGCTTCCGGCTATAACCATGTGCCAGGAAATAACACTTGTCACCAAAACGGTAAGCCGAACTGTGACCTATCGCCACCAGGTCATCCGTAGAAGCCACCAGCAGAGAACCACCGCCTGCAGCCAGGTCACGTCCCTCTTTGTCCAGATAAGGTCCGGTCACCTTGTCAGAACGTCCTACCATGACCTTATACGTACTCTTGAGCCCTCTGCAACAATAATCAAACGATACAAAAAGGTAATAATAACCGTCGTTGAAGAAAATAAACGGAGCTTCCACCGCATTGACTCCTCTTCGATGTCCCAGGCTGTCCGGCACCAGTCTGTCACACAAGGTATATACCGTGTCTCCTGCCACCTTCTCCATATTGTCGGTCAGTTCCACCATCTTGATACCGCCCCAAAAAGACCCGAATGTCATCCAGGGTTTACCGTTTTCATCAATGACTACATTCGGATCAATGGCATTATAATCGCTCACCCCTTCCTGAGAAGCTATCACTTCGCCGGTATCGGTCCAGGGTTCACCCTTATCTGCCGCCAGTTTCGATCTGTAGGCATGTCCGATAGCCGAAGTATTCTTTCCGAAAGTGGAACAACTGTAAAAGAGATGATAAACACCATTATGGAACAAAATATCAGGAGCCCAGGTATGTCCTTTATATCCTTTGATTTTGTCTACGGCCCACTGGGGTGCACTCGGGAACACATCTTTCTCTACCGACCAGTTTTTCAGATCCTTGGTAGACATGACCGACACATTCCAACCCGTAGAAAACAAATAATAGGTATCACCTTCCTTGGCCATGACCGGATCATGCACCATCGGTGTCTGAATATATTTCACTTCACGGGGTGGCAGAATTTCCTGTGCATTCACAGCTGATATCCCCATTCCTGCCAACAGTCCAAACAGAATAATGTGTTTCATGGATTTCTATACTATAAAGTTATTACTCGTCATGATGGTCTATATCGCGTATCAGTGTGCCAACAGCCTCAGAATAATCAGCCATTTTCTGGGCTTTTCTGATTTTCTTGCGTGCCTTTTTGTTTCCGCTTACAAGAAGATATTCCCATATACCTTTCATCTTGGTAAGAAGCTGTTTCTCGCCTCCCAGGATATTCTGTTCATAATAGTCCAGAACATCTGCATGAAGATTTCTCAAAGCCAGGATCTTCTCTTCACGGCTCCACACCTTGCCCGAACGGTATTCGGCAGCCTTCCAGGGTTCATCCAACAGTCCCCTTCCGAGCATGACACCTGCCGCCGGACTTTCGTCCGAGAGCCATCCCTCCAGTCCTTTTCCAGTCAGAGCATCTCCATTATACAACACCGGATGTGTACAGACACTGGCAAAACGCGCAAAAGCCTCCGCATCACAATCACCGTCATATTGCTGGACTCCCGTTCTGGCATGCACGACTATGCGTTTCAAAGGCATGCTGTTAAACAATGGAACCAGCGACAGACACTCCTCCTTGTCTGACAGACCCAATCTGATCTTGACAGAAAAACTCACATCAGGATGGCGGTCAACTATCCGCAGCAGATCGGCTACGTTTTCCGGATACGGCAGGATGCCACAGCCTTTTTTCTTCTTGGTCAGCATCGGATAAGCACACCCCATGTTGATATCTACCTCCTTATATCCCATTTCCAGAATATAAGGCAATATCATTTCCGCTTCTTCCAGAGATCCTGCCATCAATTGCGGAACCAGACAGGCCACACTGTTTCGTTCCGGATCAATGTCCCGCATGTCCTTGCGCCTCACTCCCTGGTGTTCCCATCGGATAAAGGGAGTATAATAACCGTCCGCCCCACCGAAATATTTGTCAAATGCATTCCGGAAAGGCGCTTCTGTCACCCCCTGCATGGGAGCCATATAGATTGTTTTCTGTTCCATTATTTATCAGATTGTTTTTCACTGTTGATTTTTTGCAGAATAGCGTCCATCTCGGCAAATTCCTTTCCCTTGTTGAGATGCAGATAGACAGCATACAGCAACGGTGCCCATGTACCTTCTTCCTGAGGCTGCATTTTCCTGACACGTTCCAGATGTGGCATCGCCAACTGGTAATAATTCAGGATCCGGCTTCTCAACCGGGCATAATTGGGATTGGACAACGGTGTTGAACGCAGCTGCTCTATGGCATCAGCAGCTAGCTGGCAAGCTCCTATTCCCTTATAGAGATTGGCACCGTAATGCATACTGTCGAGCGCCAGGGCGTCATCACAATACGCAATACACTGCTCATAATTTTTCATTTTCATATACACGGCGGCCTTGGCAAACCAATACAAAGGCATCTTGGGATTATAACTGATCATATAATCCGCAAACTGGATGGCCGTATCATATTTCTTTTTTTCATTGAAATAATCCAAAAGGTTAGTAAAGAAATAAGTATGATCGGGATAATTCACCAGTCCGGTTGTCAGCGCTTTGACCCATTTCGAAGTATCTCCAAGTGCCAGATACGACTTGCAGACATATTCCTGGATAAAAATCTTGTTTTTATGATATTTCAGTGCTTCATCCTTATAACGGACTACACTTTCGAAATTACCGATATAATAGGCCGAAGTTACAGCCCAATAGGCAGCACGCGAGTAAAGGGTATCCGTCTGATACAGAAAATCATTTGCCAGAATCGGATGATGGGCAGAAGACAGATAGCAGTCCAGCAGCTCCAGAGCCTGATCATATTTCTTGTTTTTCAGATAATACCTTCCGCCGCTTAAAAGATTCGCTCTGTAAGCCAACAAATGTTTCCGTGCTCTTTTGCGGTATTTCAGCCTGCGTCCCTTATCCGCCGTTTCTGCGGAATCAGCCTGAAAAAGATAGTTGTACATTTTATGGATACTCTGGTAGAACAGAACCGTATCCATTCCTTTCTTCAGATATAGCTTTTCATTTTCAATCGTATTGAACTTACGCTGAACCATGGCAGCCATATAATAACACTGTGCCTTCTGTCTTCCCGTTTTCTGCTTGGGCAGGATCTCCATAAGCTTCCGTTCCGCATCATTCAAGCGGTCAGTCACCTTTTTGGCTTCGTTTCCGTCCAGTTGATACCTGGCGTCCTTGACCGTTTTCCTCACCTCCTTCACCACAGGGTCAGTCTTGGCCCATCCGGTCATCACACAAGCCCACAGCAAACCATATATCACCAGTCTTTTCATCATAATCAGTTTATAAATAAATTACTGTCATTTCCCTTTACCGGGACAGTATCTCCAGAAAGCGTTCCGTTAAGTATAAAGGGGTGATGACACATACACGCTGCGATCATCACCCCTCTTTTCCGACCTGTAAAATTACACTACTGTTCCAAGAGCAGCAGATTATTTCAGGTATGCATCCATTTCCTGTTCCTTAGCCTTATCACCAATGATATAATAGATGGTTTTAAGACGTGAAGCCCAACGGTCAGGATTCTCAGGATCCATTTCCTTCACCTTCAGGAAATAAGGCTCTGCTTTTCTGTACCAGTCCTTCACCTTCTCGATGGCCATCTTATTGTCAGCCGGTTTCATTTTCTTACCGGAAATACTTTCATTTACGTTATAACCCTCGTTACAGCAGCATACTCCTGCGTTATAGTAGGCATCCGTAAATTCAGGATCGATCTGCACGCATTTTTCGAAATAAGGCAATGCTTCTACGAATTTCTGCTGTCCGAAGAGCAATACACCCTTTGAATAATTGGCGATCTTGTTTTCAGGATTCTTGGCCAGCAAACCGTCGGCAAACTTCATTGAAGCCTCATTGTCGTTCTTCTCCTGATAATAAGCGAGAAGATTCTGTGCGATAGCCTCATCATCCAATGCAAATTCCTTTGAAGCCTCTACCCATTTGGCAGTATCACCCTGCTCGATATAAGTCATAAGACGCAACTGTCTTACAGTCTTGATCTCCTTGGTATAGTTCAGGGCTTCATTGATATGCTTCTCTACATTAGGATAATTTTTAGCCTGATATGCAGCCAGACAAGCGTAATAAGCCACCTGGCTCTTGTCGAATGTCGTATCGTTCACCACTGAAGGTTCACCAGCAACCAGTTTCTTGGTTTCAGGGAATGTCAACCAGCCGTCGTAAGCCTTGAAAGCCTCATCAAACTGCTTGTTCTGGAAGAAGAACTGTCCGCAATACATGTAGAATGTACGGAATTTCATCAGGTTACCTTTATTCTTGGCTACGAATTCCTTCTCTGTATCGTATGAATTACATTTCTCGTAAGCATCCACACAAGCATAGAGGTTAGTGGCAAACTTCATTGTATCCAACGGCATGTGAGCAGCCGCCTTGTTCAGTTCCGCTGCAAATATACGCTGATAGATATCTCCCTGCAAGTCCCATGCCATTGCCATGTTCTTGGTTTCACCGCTGTTCAAAGCCTCTGTCAACACAGCCTGAGCTTCATCGATTTTCTCCTGATTGACCAAACCTTGAGCCTTTTTAACCAGTCGGTTCTGCGCAAAAGCACCTGTAGTAGCTGCTACCAGTGCCATGGATAATAAGATCTTTTTCATGACTTTTAGAATTAATGATATTTTTATACTTCTTTATTCTTTATTTTCATTGTCATCATCGCTTCCGTTTTCTGTCTGTTCTGATGCCGTTTCACCCGTTTCTTCCGAAACCGGCTGCTGTACGTTCTGCTCCTCATCAGTAATCAGATCTTCTTCATCTTCAGTCTGTACCTTGCAAACGCTGCTTATCTCATCGTTGCGTTTCTCCAGATTGATCAGACGTACACCCTGGGTAGCACGTCCCATGATCCGCACGTCGGCCACTTTCAGACGGATCGTAATACCGCTCTTGTTGATAATCATCAGGTCATTGGCATCCGTAACAACCTTGATGGCCACCAGCTTGCCGGTCTTATCCGTAATGTTGAGGGTCTTCACACCCTTGGCACCACGATTGGTCACACGATAGTCTTCAATATCCGAACGCTTACCGTATCCCTGTTCGCTGACCACCATGATCGTCTCCGTCTTGGGATCATTTACGCAAACCATTCCTACTACCTCGTCGCTGCCGTCCTCATCGATGGTCATACCTCTCACACCGGTAGCCGTACGTCCCATGGCGCGAACCTTGCTCTCATGGAAACGGATAGCCCTTCCGTGACGGTTGGCCAGAATGATTTCATTGTCACCGTTAGTCAGTCTGACAGCTATCACGCGGTCATCCTCACGTATGGTTATCGCGTTGACACCGTTGGCTCTCGGACGTGAATACTCCGTCAGACAAGTCTTCTTGATAATACCATTCTTGGTACAGAAGATCACATAATGGTTACGGCAGAACTCAGGATCGTTCAGGTTCTTGATACGCAGACACACATTGATCGCATCGTCCGGTTCAATGTTGAGCATATTCTGAATGGCTCTTCCCTTGGAATTCTTGGCACCTTCCGGAATCTCATAAACCTTCATCCAGAAGCAGCGGCCCTTTTGTGTAAAGAAGAGCATGGTATTATGCATCGTGGCCGGATAGATGTATTCCACGAAATCGGCATCACGCGTACTGCTGCCCTTGCTGCCCACGCCTCCACGGCCCTGGGCACGGAACTCAGCCAGCGGAGTACGTTTGATATATCCCATGTGACTGATGGTGATCACCATCTCATCATCTGCATAGAAGTCTTCCGGATTGAATTCCTCGCTTGAATAAACGATTTCCGACCGGCGGTCATCACCGAACTGTTCCTTGACTTCCAACAGCTCGTTCTTGATTACCTCCATACAGAGATTCTCATCACTCAGGATTTGCTTGTAATAATCAATCTGCTTCAACAGCTCGTCGTATTCGTTACGCAACTGCTCCTGCAACAGACCGGTCAGCTGGCGCAAGCGCATCTCCACGATAGCCTTTGCCTGGATCTCATCCAGTTCAAAGCGCTGCATCAAACCGTCGATGGCAGCCTGCGGATTCTTCGCATTGCGTATAATATGTACGACTTCGTCAATATTGTCGCTGGCAATGATCAGTCCCTGCAGGATATGCGCACGTTCTTCAGCCTTGCGCAAGTCATAGCGGGTTCTTCTGATCACTACATCATGACGGTGATCCACGAAGTTCACGATGCAGTCCTTCAGAGTCAGCAATTTGGGGCGCCCCTTTACCAGAGCAATACAGTTTACGCTGAAACTGGTCTGCAAAGGCGTCATCTTGAAGAGCTTGTTCAGCACCACATTGGCATTGGCATCTCTCTTGACGTCAATGACGATACGCATACCCTCGCGGTCAGACTCATCATTCGCATTGCTGATACCTTCCAGCTTCTTTTCATTGACCATGTCAGCGATCATCTTGATCAGCTCGGCCTTGTTCACGCCATAAGGTATTTCAGTCACCACGATCTTGTCATGGTTCTCGCCCGGTTCAATCTCGGCGCGGGCTCTCATTACCACGCGGCCACGGCCGGTCTCATAAGCGTCGCGCACGCCCTGCATACCATAGATATAACCTCCGGTCGGGAAGTCAGGCGCCTTGACATACTGCATCAGCCCTTCAATGTCAATATCACGATTATCTATATAAGCCACACAGGCATCAATCACCTCGCCCAGGTTATGGGTCGGGATATTGGTAGCCATACCGACAGCAATACCGCTGGCACCGTTGACGAGCAGATTCGGGATCTTGGTAGGCATGACAGTCGGTTCCTGCAAGGTATCATCGAAGTTGTTCATCATGTCGACCGTCTCCTTGTCCAGGTCGTCCATCATGGCCTCTCCCATCAACTGCAGTCTGGCTTCCGTATAACGCATGGCAGCAGCGCTGTCACCGTCTACAGAACCGAAGTTACCCTGTCCGTCCACCAGAGTATAACGCATGCTCCATTCCTGAGCCATACGCACCAGCGCACCGTAAACAGAGAAATCACCATGAGGATGATACTTACCGAGCACTTCACCGACAATACGCGCGCATTTCTTGTACGGTTTGTCATGGGTATTACCCAATTCTTTCATTCCAAACAAGATACGCCTGTGTACAGGTTTAAATCCGTCTCTTACGTCCGGAAGCGCACGTGCCACAATAACCGACATCGAATAGTCGATGTACGAATTGCGCATTTCATCCTCTATGTTTACTTTAATAATTCTGTCTTGATCCAACATTACGCTTATATTATAGTTTTATCTTAATCACAAAAAGCATGTAAAATTACTACTTTTTGCGTGAATACGAAAGAAAACGGCAAAAAATTAACAATTCGCCGTTTTTCCATCATTTTCGGCCTGTATTTTTTCACTTTTTAAAATTCCGGAAACAATTTTGGCACAGTATTTGTACTGCTATCATAAATAATTGCGTAATTTTGCATTCTAATTTATAATCAAGCGTATGAACAGTCAATTTTCACCCAAAATTTCAGAAATCCTCAACTACAGCAAAGAAGAAGCGATCCGGCTGCACAACGACAGCATCCGGCCAGAGCACCTTTTGCTGGGACTGATCCGCGAAGGTGAAAGCAAAGCGGTCCAGATACTGCGTCTGCTGACAGCTGACATCCGCAGCATACGCACCCGACTGGAGGAAACGCTCCAGCCCTTCGCCATCGAAGAGGCCGTGGCCACCGATGAGATCCTTCTGAGTGAAAAATCCTCCAAGATCATGCGTCTGAGCCTGTTGGAGGCCCGGATGCTGAAAGCAGAAACTGCAAGTCCCGAACATATCATTTTAGCTATTATGAAAGAAAAGGAAAACAATGCATGCAAGATTCTGTCCGAGCACAATGTGCACTACACGGACTTCATGAATCTTCTGACCCAAAAAACCGACATCAGGTCCGGTTTCGGTTTTGCTGACGACGATGATGATGACGATGATATGCCGACCAGCCAGAATCCCGGCCAGAAGGAAACCGGAAACCATTCACAGGCTTCCACCCAGACGGCCAGAAAATCAATGAACAATACGCCTGTACTGGACAATTTCGGTACGGATCTTACCCGTGCTGCAGCCGATGGCGTACTCGACCCCGTCGTAGGACGCGAAAAGGAGATCGAACGGGTCTCACAGATCCTGAGCCGCCGCAAGAAGAACAACCCGATACTGATCGGAGAACCCGGTGTCGGCAAGTCTGCCATTGTAGAAGGTCTTGCCCTGCGCATCGTCCAGAAGAAGGTATCCCGCATTCTCTTCAACAAGCGGATCATCGCCCTCGACGTGGCAGCCGTAGTGGCCGGCACCAAATACCGCGGCCAGTTTGAAGAACGTATCCGGAGCATCCTGAGCGAACTGCAACACAATCCGGATGTCATCCTCTTCATTGACGAGATCCACACCATCATCGGAGCCGGTTCCGCTCCGGGCAGTATGGATGCCGCCAATATGCTCAAGCCGGCATTGGCACGCGGTGAGATACAGTGCATCGGAGCCACGACCACTGACGAATTCCGCAAGACCATTGAAAAGGACGGTGCCCTGGAGCGCCGCTTCCAGAAAGTCATGGTCGAGCCGACTACGGTAGACGAAACCATCCAGATACTGGAAAACATCAAGGGACGCTACGAAGAGCATCATCATGTCATCTATACCCCGGAAGCCATCCGGGCCTGCGTACAGCTGACTGAACGTTACGTTTCCGACCGTTGTTTCCCCGACAAGGCCATTGACGCCCTGGACGAGGCCGGTTCAAGGGCACATATCACCCACACCCCGGCTTCCAAGGAAATGGAAGAGCAGGAAAAACGTATCGACGAGATCCATAATCTGAAAAACGAAGCGGTTAAGAACCAGAACTTTGAGCTGGCTGCCGACTATCGCGACCAGGAGGCCAATCTGCAGGAAGAACTTAACCGCATGCGCGCCAAATGGGAAGAGGAACTCAACCGCATGAGAATCACTGTCGGCGAAGACCAGATCGCAGAAGTCGTAGCCATGATGACAGGCATTCCGGTACAGCGCATCGGCCAGAGCGAAAGTCAGAAACTCAAGGACATGGCACAAAGCCTGACCCACGAAGTGATCGGCCAGGACGAAGCCATCCGCAAACTGGTCCGCTCCATCCAGCGCGGAAGAGTCGGACTCAAGGATCCGCACAAGCCCATCGGCACCTTCCTGTTCCTCGGCCCTACGGGAGTCGGCAAGACATACCTGGCCAAGAAACTGGCAGAATACCTGTTTGGCAGCGAAGACGCCCTGATCCGCATCGACATGAGCGAATATATGGAGAAGCATACGGTCAGCCGCATGGTGGGAGCTCCTCCGGGATACATCGGCCACGATGAAGGCGGCCAGCTGACTGAAAAAGTCCGCCGCAAGCCCTACTCCATCCTGTTGCTCGACGAGCTTGAAAAGGCTCATGCCGACGTGTTCAACATCCTGCTTCAGGTCATGGACGAAGGTCGTCTGACTGACAGCAACGGCACCACCGTCGATTTCAAGAACACGGTCATCATCATGACCTCCAACTGCGGAACACGCCAGCTCAAGGACTTTGGCAAAGGCATCGGTTTCAGCACCCTGCAGAACACCTCTGAGGACAAGGCCTACAGCCGCAGCATCATCGACAAGGCTCTTCACAAGCAGTTCACGCCGGAATTTCTGAACCGTCTGGACGACATCATCCATTTCGACCAGCTGGATGCCCACGCCCTGCGACAGATCGTAGACCTGGAACTCAAACCGGTTACCGGCCGCGTGGAAGCCATGGGCTACCACCTTCAGATACAGGACAGCGCCAAGGACTTCCTGGCCGAGAAAGGCTACGATGTGCAATATGGCGCACGTCCGCTTAAACGTGCCATCCAGACCTTGCTGGAAGATCCTATCTGCGAACAGATCATCGACGGCCAGCTCCAGCCCGGACAGACCATTAACGTCTTCAAGGCACCGGACGAAGACCACCTGAATGTCACACCCGAAAATTAGTATTTGTTAAATAACTGTTAAAATACCAGTCTCCCGTCAGACTGGCATTTTTTTTGCTACTCTTTCAGCAGCCGGACATTCCGGACAACAGTACATAACGAAGATCAAATAAAAACATTAAAAACTACAATACCATGCAGAAAGGTAATATTGGGGTAACTACAGAGAACATCTTCCCCGTGATTAAAAAATTCTTGTACAGTGATCATGAGATTTTCCTCCGCGAAATCGTATCCAATGCCGTAGACGCCACTCAGAAACTGAAGACCCTGGCCAACAAGGGCGAGTTCAAGGGTGAAACCGGCGAACTGAAGGTCAAAGTCAGTGTCGACAAGGACAACGGTACGATAACAGTCAGCGATAACGGTCTGGGTATGACCGAAGAGGAAATCGACAAATATATCAACCAGATCGCCTTCTCAGGTGCCAACGACTTCCTCGACAAATACAAGGACGACGCCAATGCCATCATCGGCCACTTCGGACTCGGTTTCTACTCTTCATTCATGGTGAGCAAGAAGGTGGAAATCATCACCAGAAGCTATCAGGAAGGCGCCAAGGCTGTCAAATGGAGCTGCGACGGCAGTCCTTCATACGAAATCACCGAAGCCGACAAGGCTGAACGCGGTACCGACATCGTCATGTATATCGATGACGACTGCAAGGACTTCCTCGAAAAGACCAAGATAGAGGAATTGCTCAACAAATACTGCCGTTTCCTTCCTGTTCCGGTTGTATTCGGCAAAAAGACAGAATGGAAAGACGGCAAGCAGGTCGATACGGACGAAGACCGCGTCATCAACGACACGACTCCGTTGTGGACCAGAATGCCGAGCGAACTGAAGGATGAGGATTACAAGAACTTCTACCGCCAGCTTTACCCCATGAGCGATGAGCCTCTGTTCTGGATTCACCTGAACGTAGACTTCCCGTTCCACCTCACCGGTATTCTGTACTTCCCGAAAATCAAGAGCAACATCGAGTTGCAGCGCAACAAGATCCAGCTCTACTGCAACCAGGTATACGTTACCGACAGCGTGGAAGGCATCGTGCCCGACTTCCTTACCCTGCTCCACGGTGTAATCGATTCACCGGATATTCCTCTGAATGTCAGCCGTAGCTACCTCCAGAGCGACAGCAACGTCAAGAAGATCTCCGGCTACATCACCAAGAAGGTCAGCGACCGCCTGCAGAGCCTGTTCAAGAGCGACCGCAAGGATTTCGAACAGAAATGGGACGATCTGAAGATCTTCATCAACTACGGTATGCTGACTCAGGACGACTTCTACGACAAGGCCAAGAACTTCGCCCTGCTCAAGGACTGTGACGGCAAATACTTCACATTCGAAGAATACCAGACCCTCATCAAAGACAACCAGACTGACAAGGAAGGCCAGCTGATCTACCTCTACGCACAGGACAAGGAAGCTCAGTACAGCTACATCGAGGCAGCCCGCAACAAAGGCTACAACGTATTGCTGCTCGACGGCCAGCTCGACACACCGGTCGTATCCATGCTTGAGCGTAAATTCGAGAAGAGCCGCTTCACCCGCGTAGATGCCGATATCATCGACCGCCTCATCGTGAAGGAAAATGCCAATAAGTCAGAACTAGACGCCGAAAAGAGCGCCAATTTGTCAGCCATTTTCCAGTCACAGATGCCTAAGATCGACAAGAAGGAATATCATGTCGAAACTCAGGCCATGGGCGAAGAAGGCATGCCGGTGGTCATCACACAGAGCGAATACATGCGTCGTATGAAGGAAATGGCCCAGCTCCAGCCGGGAATGTCATTCTACGGTGAAATGCCCGACATGTACAACCTTGTGCTCAACACCGATCATCCGCTCATCAAGTCTGTCCTGACAGACAGCGAAACCGCTACAGCCGAAGCGCTCAAGCCAATTGAAGCCGAACTCAAGGGACTTCACGCCCGTCAGGCCGTATTGCGCCAGCAGCAGGACAACAAGAAGCCGGAAGAGATCACTCAGGAAGAAAAAGACGATATGAGCAAGTGCAACGCCGACATCGAAGCTCAGGAAAAACAGAAGAACGAAATCCTGGCCGGCTATGGCAAGGAGAACCGCAAGATCCACCAGCTTATCGACCTTGCCCTGCTCCAGAACGGCATGCTGAAAGGAGAAGCGCTCAGTCACTTCGTTAAACGCAGCATCGATCTTATACAATAATCTTCCCGGATTATTTTCTATAACTTAAATGAAGTGGGTGCGGCAAATGCCGCATCCATTTTTTTATATAAAAAAACGCCGATATATTTGGTCGGTTCAACAAAAAGCAGTACCTTTGCAGTCGAATTCAGGAAATAGCACGGCTCCTTAGCTCAACTGAATAGAGCATTTGACTACGGATCAAAAGGTTACAGGTTTGAATCCTGTAGGAGTCACTAGAAAACACAAACTGGATTCGGCCCCTTAGCTCAACTGAATAGAGTATTTGACTACGGATCAAAAGGTTACAGGTTTGAATCCTGTAGGGGTCACAAAATCATACGCTTTATTGCAGGACTCACTTTCCCATACTTGCGAAAGTGAGTCTTTCGTTTTTTTACACTTCTTTTCAGTCCCCGGCCGAAAAGAAATCCACCATCGCACTTTTGTTCATCTGATTGAAAAAGAAATCAAACCGGGCCATCGCTTCATTCTGACCACCTTCGCTGATATCATGCGCAGCTTTCAGGAAACTCGTCTCATTTTCCTCCTTCCGGCAAGCCATGGCATCGCCATCCGCATGGTCTGCCTCGCCATTTTCCGCCTTACCTGAAACAATTGTCTTTGAATCCGTCTGCCCGCTACCGTTTCCTGCTTTCCAGCAATGCATCCAGAAAGCCCGGCCATACTTCTCGTCCTCCCCTATCAGACTGATCACCTCACATTTCAGTTTATACAGCGTATAAGCCTCAACGCTCACCAGCACATTCATCAGATCATACTCCAAAAGCTCCGGCAACGATTGGACCACCATAAAATAATGATGGCCAGAACGTGGTGTAAACAAAGGCACAAACAGATTGGCTCCTTCATGATCCGCCTCACTCATCAGTTCAGGCTCTTTCAGGTCAGCAGCCTTTTTAAGTGGAACAACCCGATAGTGAAAGAAACTGTCTTCACCACCCCATTCGTCCATCACGGCCTGAATCTGCTCCAGATTGGTTTCCGACGAACTGTCACTCTCCATCAGTTCCAGACAGTTCTCCATAATAAACACCTCATTATATCTCCCTTCATACATACCGTTTCCCACCTTCACGATCTTTCCATAAAGCACCCCGGCAGTCTCATCAAATGAATTTTTCATTACGTTACCAATTAAGTTTATAAAGATAACGAATAACAAATCGGAAAGATATTCGCCCGATATGTTATGCAACATATTAATACAAATCAATCACTTTTTATGACTTTTGAAAAACAAGACTCCTTTTCTCCATTGATATGTTCTTTGGAGAAAAGGAGTCCTTCAAAAAGCTTTTAATCTCTTTTCTTATACCGTCTGATGATTGATACAGATCCCCTGCAGATACCAGTCGTACAGACGATGGATACCCTCGTCTATCTCGATCTTGTGGTGCCAGCCCAGGTTGTGCAGCTTCGTCACATCCGTCAGCTTGCGCAGCGTACCGTCCGGTTTCGAAGCATCCCAGCGCAGCTCGCCCTTGAAACCGATCTCAGCCATGATCTTACCGGCCACCTCGCGGATACTCAGTTCCTTGCCCGTACCCACATTGATATGACAGTTACGGATCTCGGCTATACCGTCCGCATTCTTGACAGAAGCATCATAAGTATCCTTGAAGTCCACGTTCAGAAGCACATGCACGCTCGCATCCGCCATCTCCTCGCTCCAGAGGAACTCACGCATCGGCGCACCGGTACCCCACAGCGTCACTGCCTCGGGTGTAATGCCATAATGAGCCAGCACGGACAGGATATCCTGTTCCTCCGACTTGTCGTCCACGATAAACTTACTGCCGTCACGCATCACGCTTACCGGACGCAGACCGATATCCTTGCGCACAGCCTCCCAGTTGCCTTCATTCAGGCACTTGGCCAGATGGATCTTGCGGATCATCGCCGGCAGCACATGACTGTTCTCCAGATGGAAGTTATCATTAGGACCGTAAAGGTTCGTCGGCATCACCGCAATATAGTTCGTGCCATACTGCAGGTTGAAGCTTTCGCACATCTTCAGACCCGCAATCTTTGCAATTGCATAAGGCTCGTTCGTATATTCCAAAGGAGAAGTCAGCAGACAGTCCTCCTTCATCGGCTGGGGAGCTTCACGCGGATAGATACATGTACTGCCCAGGAACAGCAGATTCTTCACACCGTGACGGAAACTCTCACCGATCACGTTCTGCTGGATCTGCAGGTTCTGATAAATAAAATCAGCCCTGTACTGCAGATTGGCCATGATACCGCCCACATGGGCTGCTGCCAAAACCACCGCATCAGGCTGCTCCTCATCAAAGAACTTCCTTACGGCCACCGCATCCAACAGGTCCAGTTCCTTATGACTGCGACCCACCAGATTCTCATAACCCCTCGCCTTCAGATTATTCCAGATAGCCGAGCCCACCAAACCATGATGTCCGGCCACATAAATTTTTGAATTTTTATCCAACATCGGTTTTAATTTTTTGTAAAAATTAAAAAGCTAAAACGCAAGCAAGGCTTGCAAGGGAAGCGCAAGCAAAGCTTGCGAGGTAAACACAAGCAAGCTTGTGAGGTAAAATGCAAACAGAGTTTGCAAGGGAAACACAAGCAAGCTTGTGAGGTAAAATGCAAACAGAGTTTGCAAGGTAAGTGCAAGCAGAGCTTGCAAGGTAAAAGGTAACAGGTATCAGCTTTTACCTCTTACCTGCATCACAGCGTGATGCTCTTACCTCAAACGTCAAAGCGTTTGCTTACCTACATCGCCCAAGCGATGTCATTACCTTTAAATGCTCTGCATTTATCTTACCTAAAAACGCATAGCGTTTTGCTTACCTGCATCACCAAGTGATGCCTTACCTGCAACGCCCAGCATTGCCTTTACCTTAAAATGCATAGCATTTGTCTTACCTAAAAATGCAAAGCATTTTGCTTACCTGCATCACCAAGTGATGCTCTTACCTTTGTAAAATAGCCCGAGGCTATTTTACAATTCCCTTTTCCAGATATTCTTCCAGATTCAGTTTGACCTTCTCGCTGGCGCGCTCCACAGCCACCTTAGCCATATCAGAATCCACCATAATGTTAACCAACTCCTCAAAGGTTGTCTTGGTCGGATTCCAGCCCAGTTCGTTCTTCGCTTTCGTCGGATCACCCCACAGGTTCACCACGTCTGTCGGACGGTAGAAATCAGGAGACACCTCTACCAGACAACGTCCCGTTGCCTTGTCATAACCCTTCTCGTCCAGACCTTCACCACGGAATTCCAGTTCGATACCCGCACGCTTGAAAGCATAATAACAGAACTCACGTACTGAATGCTGCTCGCCTGTAGCAATTACGAAATCTTCGGGAGTCTTGTTCTGAAGGATCAGCCACATGCACTCTACATAATCCTTCGCATAACCCCAGTCACGCAATGAAGACAGGTTACCCAGATAAAGCTTGTCCTGCTTGCCCTGCGCGATACGTGCGGCTGCCAGAGTGATCTTACGGGTTACGAATGTTTCGCCACGGCGCTCACTCTCATGGTTGAACAGGATACCGGAACAGCAGAACATGTTATAAGCCTCACGATACTCCTTCACGATCCAGAAACCGTAAAGCTTCGCTACCGCATACGGGCTGTAAGGATGGAACGGCGTTTTCTCGTTCTGCGGAACCTCCTCCACCTTACCGTAAAGCTCGGAAGTGGAAGCCTGATAAATACGGCAGGTCTCTGTCAAACCACACTGGCGAACAGCTTCCAACACACGCAACACACCCACAGCATCCACGTTGGCCGTAAATTCCGGCGCATCAAAGCTCACCTGTACATGGCTCTGAGCAGCCAGATTATATATCTCTGTCGGTCTCACTTTGTTGACCACCTGAATCATACTCATGGAGTCGCTCAGATCGGCATAATGCAGATGAAAATTAGGCTTACCCTCCAGATGGGCGATACGTTCACGGAAATCCACTGACGAACGGCGGATAATACCATGCACGTCATAACCTTTTTCCAACAAGAATTCAGACAGATAAGATCCGTCCTGACCGGTCACACCGGTAATCAATGCTACTTTTCTTTCCATATTATCAAATAATCTGTTTCATTCACAAAAATCAATTCACAGAGGCAGCTCTATACCTTTAAAAGTCATAAGGCATCCACTTCTCCGGCCGAAAGCCCTGTATACTTGCATATCATATCCTGCGATACGCCGTCACGCTTCATCTGAAGAGCCAACTCCATTTTGGCTTGCTTTAAACCTTGCCTTACTCCTTGCTCCAAACCTTGCTTACGCCCCTCTTCCAACGCGGCTTCGCGGATATCCTCCTCCACTATACGGTTGACACGGAAACGATCCAATGCCTTGTCATAAGCGATGCGGTTCTCTTCTGAAAGATTGGCCACTGCAGCCAACTCATCCAGACGGCGGAATACCTGATCTTTCAAGGCATCCGGCATTCTGTCCCAATACTGCATGTTCTTTAATGTATATATCAGTTTGTCATATAACGTTACACACTCCGAAAGAGGTTTGTTGAAAAAGGGAAACTGAAGATAGATCTGACGGAAATGACTGTTCAGAACTTTACCGCTGTCACGGTCGGCTATGACCGTATCTGTACGGAACTTCCTTTCCAACCCCGGCTCCGTGAAATTCATCAGGAACACACCATATACAGGAGCCAAATGGTATCGCTCACCATAAGACACTGCCGGTTCACCCATTACACCATCTCCCCCGTTAGCTGATCGGGGATCCAGTTCCTGACGTTTTTCACACCGCTCACGTACATTCTCCACCTGCCTCCCTATGGCACGACACATGTAAAACAACGTACGATCCAGAAAATGACTGTGATACCGGTTCTGCATCTCCACTATGATATATTCACCCGTTGAGGTCAGACAATAAAGATCATATATGATTCCCGCGTCATTCACATTATCTGAATGATCCTCCTTGTCCAGAAATGTCAGGTTCTCTATATGATGCTCACCAGCCAACAATTCATTAAGCAGCGTGATAAGCAGCTCCTTGCTGGCAGGCTGTCCGAAAATAATCTTAAAACCCAAATCTGTAAACGGGTTCACAAAACGACCCGAAGGCATACTTCTGCTATTCATGACTGTTGCTATAAAAGGAGTCAGACCAAAAACTTCACACCCGCCATCATATAGAGCTACAATGCAACGACAGGCTTTTTCTTACAAATATAGATATTACAAACGAAAACAACAGGCTTTTTGAAATAAATATTCATTTTCTCCACTAAAATAGACTGAAAAAGACGACAACCGGTACTATCTTCCATCCACCAGACTCCGTTCGCCGTTTTCACATCCTGATCCGGCAAAAGGAAACAAACTTTTCCGTAAAACAGTGATAGAAAAATCCTCCCTGACCTTTCTCCTACAACATAATAATCACTAATGAAACATAAAGAAACAACCCGTCAGAAGTGATGACAAGCCATTGCCTCTGACACCAATCGGCAGAGACAATGAAAACCAGAATGACAATCAGAAACAGAATCAGGAAGCAGTACGTCAGGCTGCTGTGCCGGTTAGGCTGGGCCATCGACATCGGCACAGTAAGCCGGAATCCGGCCAGCTCGCTGCTATCCAACTTCACCCCCTTCCGGTTCACCTTCAGGGGAAAAGACTTCATGTCCATAGAGTCTCTTCTGCAAGGACTGAAAGCCAAGGACATAGACAAGCAGAACAGCATCTTCTCCAAGGTCGGGAAAGCCGCCTGGCGTCAGGGCCGCAAGTGCAAATGGTGGAAGGAACAGCGACTCTACTGGCAGGGACACCCCATGGAACGCATGCCGGCCGAATACAGGAACTTCATCCGTGAAGCCTTTTACGCCCTAGCCGAAAACACCGACTACCGGCAAGTCCTTCTGTCTACAGGCCGCAAGACCCTCTACCACACCATAGGCAAGTCCGACCCCACAAGGACCATCCTGACCGAAGAAGAATTCTGCACCATACTGACAGAGATAAGAACAAAATTACAAACCGAAAAATAAAGAAGAAAATGGAAAAGAAAGAAAACAGACAGCCCAAAGCTGTTACAGAAAACGGCCACATGGAACCATCTGGTTCCGCCACGCCCGTACAGGATACCCTGTCACCCCTGAGTATCCACTATACCCCTGAAGAAGCCATCACTTACGGATGGGGCAACAAGGACAAAAACATAGCCAGCTTCCTCGACAGTCTGAAAGACCATTTCGAAGAGCGGATCAGTTCCATTACCAGATGGACCGACGACATTCTCCTGACCTTATACCGGCAGGATGAAAACTTCAGAAATGCGCTCAACCAGACTTTCGACCAGCCCATCCCGCGCGAGGCACTCCATCTGGAGAATATCCCTCAGGGCCTCGCCGACCTCTACTACGACCGCCTTACAGCCTTTCAGCAAGCTGCCGGCGAAGCCACCCAGGCACCTCCCATGGAGTATATCCGTCTGATCGTAGCCGCACAAAATGAAGATGCAGAGTCCGACCCCATGGAGCTCAGCCTCTCGGGAGGCAAAGCCCTGAAAAGGATTGAGACATTCGGCATATACAACGAATACGCCGACCTGCTGGCCCGACTTCTGCGTCAGTGCTACGCCACAGGCCAACTCCACGTCACAGCCTCACAGGGTCACCCCTCCCCGTTGTCTCCCGCCACCTTCATCGGCTGGGGCGGTCCGGACAACACAGGCCAGTCCTTCTCCCTGTTCCCCGAAACCTTCTCCGAGGGTTACGCCGTCATCCGATGCTCCAACTGGAGCCGGAAAGCCCAAAACGCCCCCGGCATAATAACAGACTGGAGCAGCGGCGTCAAAGTCGTGGCCGAAGAAGACGATGCCCTCATACTGAAATTGGATAAGACCCAGACCAGAAAACGCATCCCCCTTGGCGGACAATCCGTCCCGACGACCTTTTACGGTCCGTACGTGGCAGCCATCTGCGAATGCGGCGAGTTCACGGTCGACATCAGTTTCAGACCGACCCTCGAAACCGGTCCGGAAGAAGAGATCCGTCTCTTCTCCTACGATTTCACCTGCAAATAACCGCAACCGGGGACGGGACCGGTATACCCCATCCCATCCCCCTGGCGATCAAAAAGAAAAACAGACCTTATGAAATGCGAAGAGGCGTACCCTCACGGGCACGCCTCTTCTGTTTTCACCTATTATATTTACATCACACCGTTTGGTGATTGATGCAAATTCCTTGTAAGTACCAGTCGTACAGACGATGGATACCCTCGTCTATCTCGATCTTGTGGTGCCAGCCCAGGTTGTGCAGCTTCGTCACATCCGTCAGCTTGCGCAGCGTACCGTCCGGTTTCGAAGCATCCCAGCGCAGCTCGCCCTTGAAACCGATCTCAGCCATGATCTTACCGGCCACCTCGCGGATACTCAGTTCCTTGCCCGTACCCACATTGATATGACAGTTACGGATCTCGGCTATACCGTCCGCATTCTTGACAGAAGCATCATAAGTATCCTTGAAGTCCACGTTCAGAAGCACATGCACGCTCGCATCCGCCATCTCCTCGCTCCAGAGGAACTCACGCATCGGCGCACCGGTACCCCACAGCGTCACTGCCTCGGGTGTAATGCCATAATGAGCCAGCACGGACAGGATATCCTGTTCCTCCGACTTGTCGTCCACGATAAACTTACTGCCGTCACGCATCACGCTTACCGGACGCAGACCGATATCCTTGCGCACAGCCTCCCAGTTGCCTTCATTCAGGCACTTGGCCAGATGGATCTTGCGGATCATCGCCGGCAGCACATGACTGTTCTCCAGATGGAAGTTATCATTAGGACCGTAAAGGTTCGTCGGCATCACCGCAATATAGTTCGTGCCATACTGCAGGTTGAAGCTTTCGCACATCTTCAGACCCGCAATCTTTGCAATTGCATAAGGCTCGTTCGTATATTCCAAAGGAGAAGTCAGCAGACAGTCCTCCTTCATCGGCTGGGGAGCTTCACGCGGATAGATACATGTACTGCCCAGGAACAGCAGATTCTTCACACCGTGACGGAAACTCTCACCGATCACGTTCTGCTGGATCTGCAGGTTCTGATAAATAAAATCAGCCCTGTACTGCAGATTGGCCATGATACCGCCCACATGGGCTGCTGCCAAAACCACCGCATCAGGCTGCTCCTCATCAAAGAACTTCCTTACGGCCACCGCATCCAACAGGTCCAGTTCCTTATGACTGCGACCCACCAGATTCTCATAACCCCTCGCCTTCAGATTATTCCAGATAGCCGAGCCCACCAAACCATGATGTCCGGCCACATAAATTTTTGAATTTTTATCCAACATCGGTTTTAATTTTTTGTAAAAATTAAAAAGCTAAAACGCAAGCAAGGCTTGCAAGGGAAGCGCAAGCAAAGCTTGCGAGGTAAACACAAGCAAGCTTGTGAGGTAAAATGCAAACAGAGTTTGCAAGGGAAACACAAGCAAGCTTGTGAGGTAAAATGCAAACAGAGTTTGCAAGGTAAGTGCAAGCAGAGCTTGCAAGGTAAAAGGTAACAGGTATCAGCTTTTACCTCTTACCTGCATCACAGCGTGATGCTCTTACCTCAAACGTCAAAGCGTTTGCTTACCTACATCGCCCAAGCGATGTCATTACCTTTAAATGCTCTGCATTTATCTTACCTAAAAACGCATAGCGTTTTGCTTACCTGCATCACCAAGTGATGCCTTACCTGCAACGCCCAGCATTGCCTTTACCTTAAAATGCATAGCATTTGTCTTACCTAAAAATGCAAAGCATTTTGCTTACCTGCATCACCAAGTGATGCTCTTACCTTTGTAAAATAGCCCGAGGCTATTTTACAATTCCCTTTTCCAGATATTCTTCCAGATTCAGTTTGACCTTCTCGCTGGCGCGCTCCACAGCCACCTTAGCCATATCAGAATCCACCATAATGTTAACCAACTCCTCAAAGGTTGTCTTGGTCGGATTCCAGCCCAGTTCGTTCTTCGCTTTCGTCGGATCACCCCACAGGTTCACCACGTCTGTCGGACGGTAGAAATCAGGAGACACCTCTACCAGACAACGTCCCGTTGCCTTGTCATAACCCTTCTCGTCCAGACCTTCACCACGGAATTCCAGTTCGATACCCGCACGCTTGAAAGCATAATAACAGAACTCACGTACTGAATGCTGCTCGCCTGTAGCAATTACGAAATCTTCGGGAGTCTTGTTCTGAAGGATCAGCCACATGCACTCTACATAATCCTTCGCATAACCCCAGTCACGCAATGAAGACAGGTTACCCAGATAAAGCTTGTCCTGCTTGCCCTGCGCGATACGTGCGGCTGCCAGAGTGATCTTACGGGTTACGAATGTTTCGCCACGGCGCTCACTCTCATGGTTGAACAGGATACCGGAACAGCAGAACATGTTATAAGCCTCACGATACTCCTTCACGATCCAGAAACCGTAAAGCTTCGCTACCGCATACGGGCTGTAAGGATGGAACGGCGTTTTCTCGTTCTGCGGAACCTCCTCCACCTTACCGTAAAGCTCGGAAGTGGAAGCCTGATAAATACGGCAGGTCTCTGTCAAACCGCACTGGCGGACAGCTTCCAACACACGCAACACACCCACAGCATCCACATCAGCCGTAAACTCCGGAGAGTCGAAGCTCACCTGCACGTGGCTCTGTGCAGCCAGATTATATATTTCAGTCGGTTTTACCTTATTGACCACCTGGATCATACTCATGGAATCACCCAGATCGGCGTAATGCAAGTGAAATTTGGGTTCACCCTCCAGATGGGCGATACGCTCACGGAAATCCACTGATGAACGGCGGATCGTACCATGCACGTCATAACCTTTTCCCAATAAGAACTCAGCCAGGTAAGAACCGTCCTGACCGGTGATACCTGTGATCAATGCTACTTTTCTTTCCATAATTATTAGTAAGTATTAAATATGATGTCATCATTTTTATTTATGCCTATTTGGCAAATTCCTTGATCATCTGCTCATTCTTCAGAAGACAAACCAGCAACGCACCGTTTTTCTCAGCCACGATATAGCCATCCAGTCCTTCAAGCACGACTTTCCGTTCTTCCGGCACATGAACGACACAATTCCGGCTGTCATAAAGCCGCACATCATTCCCCACACAGGCATTGCCATCCGCATCCTGAGGCAATAATGTCCGCAGCGAACCCCAGCTGCCCAGATCACTCCATCCGAATTCAGCCGGCAACGTATAGATTTCTTCCGCTTTCTCCATCACGGCATAGTCAATGGAAATCTTCTCGCAAGTAGGGAACAACCTTTTCACAGTCTCCACTTCCTTATCCACATAAAAATCTTTTGCCATCTCGTCCATTATCGCAGCCAGCGAAGGAGTATGTTTTCTTATCTCTGCCATGATGGTCCGGCAGTTCCATACAAAAATACCCGCATTCCACAAGTAATGACCGTCCTCCAGATACTTGCAGGCCGTGTCATAATCCGGTTTCTCCTTGAAGGCCTCCACCTTACAGATCTCACCGTCTGCCGTAGCCGGATTTCCTGCGCTGATGTAACCGTAACCCGTTTCCGGACGGCTCGGCCTGATACCGACTGTCACTATGGCATCCTTCGCAGCCGTAAACGCCAAAGCTTGATTCATGACCCGCGCGAATTCAGTTGTGTTGACCACCAGTGCATCCGACGGCGTCACTACGATATTGGCATCCGGATATTTCATGCCGATTTTCCAGCTGGCATAAGCAATGCAGGGAGCCGTGTTGCGGGCTTCCGGCTCAGCCAGAATATGACTCTCGGGAATCTCCGGCAACTGCAGTCTGACAATATCCACATATTTTTCACTGGTCACCACCCAGAAATTGGTAACCGGACAGACCGGCAGAAAACGCTCCACGGTCATTTGAATCAACGACTTGCCACATCCCATCACATCAATAAACTGCTTGGGATATTCAGGCGTACTCATCGGCCAGAAACGACTGCCTATGCCGCCGGCCATAATTACCACATGATTGTTATTCATTTCCATTTTTTATCGCACAACCTATAGTCAACAGTTCCGTATCCTCTATGGCTTTAAGCTGATGCATTTCTCCACATCCCACCATGACAAAATCACCTTTCCCGCAAATACGGGTTTCATCTCCAACCGTCAGTTTCAGTTTGCCGCTACGAAACAAGAAAAACTCCTCCATCGAGGGGTGACAATGCCTGTCCGTCTCCTCACCGGCCCGCAAGACCGTGACTGCAATCTGAGTGATATCCGATTCCGTTTCTTCCTTACTGACCAGCACACGTTTCAATCCCACCTTATGGTTAGTCATTAACGGAAGGATGTCCGAAAGCTGTTTAACCTTCATTCCTTTGTTTTATCCTTTACTTATTTTTTCCTTACTGATATTCCAAAGGAACAACGAGTTTCCGATAATATACCGTCTCCACATTCTCTTAGGTTCCTTGACCAGTCTGTATGCCCACTCCAGTCCGTGTTCCTGCCACCAGATCGGTGCACGCTCTACCGTACCGGCAAAAAAGTCAAACACGGCACCGATTGTACCGACATGACAATGGATATTCAGCTCATTCCAGTGCGAATACGTCCATTTTTCCTGTTTGGGTGCCGTCATACCTATCCATAACAGATCAGGATCAGCCCTGTTGATCGCCTCTACGATCGCCTTGTTATCCTCTTCACTGAATTCCGGCTTATAGGGAGGCGAATAAGTCTCTACCACAATATTGGGATAATCCACAGAAGCCCTTTTCCGGATCAGCGAAAGCACCTTTTCGCTGCTGCCCATAAAGAAACATTTACCTCCTTTCTTGTTCAACTTGTCCATTTCGAAAGCAAACAGATCCCATCCTGCTATACGTTCTTTAGGCTGGGACTTGGCATTCAACCATTTGCAAGCCTTTACGATACTGACTCCGTCAGGAATCAGCACATCACCGTTTATTAAAGCTCTCTGAAAAAGCTCATCCTTCAGAGCCGTATTATAAGAATGTGCATTAATAGTGTTAATCAGTAATTTCTTATCCGGCAGAGCATTCAGTGTAGCCCTGTTTTCAAGGATATCCAAATTCTTCAGTCTTAACATATCTGTTTTATAGAATTAGAATAATATTGTCTTTGTAAAAGATAAAATTCAGCATAAACCAAATCTAAAAACCATATTTTCATTTGGCTTAACCCTCGGCTTTCATTATCTTTGTAACATAGAGATATGCTACATGAAACCATTTAATATAGAAAAAGTATACAAAGCCTATTGCCGACTCAGTAAACCACAACGCAAAGCCGTTCTAAATCGCTTAAATGAAAAAGGGATATATATTACTGCTATCGAAGCCTATACCTACTCCGAAGCTTCAGGCTGTAAACATCTGTTTTTTCATTTTAAAGATTCTGATGATGCTGTTCCATATTTTCTCCTGACAGAAGAACAACTTCACCATATTGAATCAATTATATTAAATATCTGATCATTTTTTAGATTCAGACAATATATCTTGAAGGATTTCTTTTATTTTATATTCAAAACGTTCCAAAGTAAATTCACGAATAAATTTTTCTCTTCCAGCAATTCCCATTGCTCTACATATATCAGGATCTTGAATCAAATATTCTATACGTTCCGCCAACATTTGAGGATTATGCTTATCTATAACATATCCGGTTTTTGCTTCATCTATAATTGCAGAAATTCCCCCTTCATTAGTACTAATACAAGGTAAGCCCTGTTCCATTGCTTCTAGTAACACCAAAGGGAAACATTCATTATTATAATAAGTAGGAAACACAAAAACATCAGCTATCTGTAAAAATTCATTTTTCTCGTCCCCATACTTTGCACCATAAGCAGTAACCTCATCTTTCAGATTTAAATTTATTACCAGATCATTAAAATCAGACTCTGTTACATCACTCCATTTTCCAACAAAATGACAGTGAAAATTTTTCTTTTTACCCTTTAATATCTTACAAGCCTCCAACAAATCCCATACACCTTTCTCTCCCATCATATTTGAAAGAAACAAGATATTAAAACCCTTATGTTCTATTTTAGGTAATACTTGCCTTTGAGAGGGAATCCCATTCGGGCAAATATATACGTCGTTTCTGTTTACATATTTACAAATATCATTATACAAAGGTTCAGCCAATAATACAACCTTCAGTTTCTTAAAGAAATGCTTATACAAAAAGTTATCTACCCAATTATCTTGCTTTGTAGCTACTCCTTTGTTATGATAATGTATCACAACTTTCTTACCCATTGTCTTTAGCATCATGACCACAAAAAAGTCTTTATAGAAAGCTGCTCCCTTTGCATTTGGTGTCACATAACACAAATCTGGATTATTCCTTATTACAGCCTTTCTTATTTCATAAAGCTGCTTACAGAAATCCCATAATTTGTGAAATCCTCCTTTACCAATATCCTGTAAACTCTTGGCTAACGTTAAATTAAAATAGCTGCAATCAAAATTTTCATTTATAATTTGACTGTCATGAATATATTTTCCCATCATAGATGCACCATGAACAGGAGGAGGCATATGCATTATAAAAAATACATTCATTTTATTCTTATTTTTGTCGATCCAACAATTTTATAATAAACCATAATTGTTTATGACGACCAACATATTGCATCGCATATTTCAACAATTCTTTAAATAATCCCAACAAAGTATAATTAGAAATCAGAGAAACATTATATTGTGGATTCTTGCGCTTCAATATCAATCTTAATTTAAAAGCTGATGCTACTCCTATTCCTTTTTTTTGTCTGACAGCATATTGCTGGGAAGATTTTAACATTTCCACATCCAATACATCCAGCCTTAAAAAACCTTCTTCCGCTGCTTCTCTCAATAAATTGGTCCAAAATGAAGATCGGGAAATTATAGAACTAATACCTATTTTATCTTTTCTAAATTCCCCTACGTGTAAATCCCCAAAGCTCACACTTGATAATTCTCCGTAATGATCAATACATAAAGAACAACGTGGCACATTAAAAAAGCCTCTCATTCCTATCCAATAATCCGGATAAGGAACAGACTTTAATACTTGTCCTCGCTCATTTTTGAAAAACATTGATCCCAAGCATCCATTATCACGATAAGCAAATGATTTTACACTATTTTTTCTAACTTTATAACGATATAATAAGTATGTTTGAGACAGCATTGTTCGATTAGAAGAACAATATATAGCAAAATATCCAATGATCTTATCACTTAGTGATTTTGAAATAGAACAATATTTTTTAAATGAATGTATATGACACGGCAATCCTACAACTACATATTTACCTTCACTGTTCGTTAATTCTTTAATTATCCCTTCATAAGAAACAACACAATATTTTGAACTTCTGGCAGAAATGATATCATCTTTTACTTTGGCGATATAAGGCTTAGGCTTCATAGGATCTATATTATCCCATCCTACTACTACTGCACCATCAATAATCTTTCTATCTAAAAGATAAATCAAGAAACCACTTAAACACCCACCTGAAGCCGAATGATAACGAACATCATAATCCAAACTAAATCCAGAAAAGCATTCATCATAATACCCTAAATATTTATCAAACTTTAAGCTTTCACCATCACATAGCAAATCTGTATACTTCTTCATGTCAATGCCTCTGCCTGAACAAACTTTCAAACAACGAGCGCATTCTATACAACATGTATTATCCACGCAGGGATAATTCAATTCTTTCCCATGTATAATCTTTATACATCCTTTTGGACATGCATCATAACATACTCCACATCCAAGACACAAACCTTCACGTACAACTTGTGATACATTTCTTTTCATCGACACATTATACATATTTTTCAACAATAGACTTGCAAAAATCATATTGCTTTTTACTATCTTTAATCATTTCAGCTATAACATGCTGATCATATTGTTTAAATAACTCCTCTTTCTTTTTAATAAAGAATTGATTACGAAGTTTTTCAAAAGAAATTTTATCTGATAAAATAGCCCAATCACCACCTATTGATTTTAGAAAACTTTTAGTTTTTCCCGGACCTCTATAACTAATAAATGGGGTTTTCACAGTTAATCCCATTAATCCCACATGCAACATCGATGTCATTGTAATATCGCAAGAAGCTAATACACCTAACAACTGACGAGGAGACTTGTAGGTATCTATATAAATATTTTTTGAAGCCTTCTTGGGCAAATATTGATATGTAAGCCCTATCTTAGGCATATGAGTTGTTATAAAATGAAACTCTATATCATCATTTTCTGCTGCATATTTATAGATATCAGCCAACAAATTCTTATCTAAATAACGTCCCTTCTTAAATTGTAGACATACACGTACTTTATCCGTTTCTGGCAATAAATCATATTCAAAATAATCCGGAGTCCGAAATAACATATCAGCATGATAGATAAAATTCTTTCCAAAAGCAGACTTCATTTGCTCTACATCTCCTGACAAACGAACTGTTCCATCCAAAAATGCAGAAGAACGAAAAAAATCTATACGCCAATGAGAATACCATGTTTCAGGTTTCTTTACTTTACCGTCTCCTCCCATTGAAATCGCACAAAATTTCACATTTGGATACTTTTTTGTAGCCAAATACAATTCCTTAAAATCGGCTTCATATTCACGTGCTGCTTTATTAAGTATTCTTTTATACCATTTAAATGGAGTCAATAAAGCACCTCCAGCTATAATTACTAAATTTACATCCTGACAAAGTTCATCTACAGAAGGAACAGATTGTAGATTATATAGTTGAGCCAACTCTTCATCCAATTGATAAAGCTTTACGTCATACCCCATCTTCTTTATATACGTAGCAAATGCTATTGCCTGCATATCATCTCCCACATTTGCATAGCGCAAAGGTGCCCATATTGAAATTTTCTTCATTATTTATTTATATTAAAGGTGTTTAATAATTTTAAAAATTTTCTTTTTAAAAGTCCTTTAAGAATGTAATGGTAAAAATGCCCTCTATCATAAGAAGTAGGAGCAATTAATGCAGGCTCATGATTTATCTCATATGTAATAGGTATATTATCTTCTATTTGATAAATACTTTTTATTTTTTGTTTATGATGAACACCAGATAACCCAACATCTGCCACTAAATTATATTTAGGAACAATACAGTAGCTATTATTTTTTACCATATTATATGAGAAAATAAAATCCCAAGGATTATATTTTGAAGAATTCTTGAAAACTTTATTATAATACAACTGTTGAACCTTAGCAACTAACCTATTTCCCCAATACTTATTATATTCTTTACTTCTCCGATATGTTGGCCAACATTCCATTCTTCGATCTAAACACTTCCAACGTGACGCCCAACTTGCCCATCCGAATATATGAATAAACCGTGTTCCCCAATAACTCAAATTATCAGGATTAAACTGTGGAGTCGCATTATTTCCACTAATCATCCATACTTTAAAATTATTTTCATATTTATCTATTATCTTATCAATATAATCAAAAAAAGCTAAAGAAGCCACAACATCTTCCTCTATAATTATAGCCTTTTTTTCATTATCAAAAACCCAATCAATCGCACCCCACAATGAAGTATATACATCTACATATTCATCACGGAACCAAACCTTAACATCACAATCCCAATCTATTTGATTGATATATGAGCGCACTTCTTGATTACGAGTTTCTTCATCTGGCTTCTCATTTCGTGCTTTATTGCTATAAAAATACAATTTTTTAGGTCTCGCCTTTTTGATGGCAGCAAAACTTTGAATCGCATATTCAGGGCGAGCAAAAGTTATATATAAAACAGGTGTTTCTATCATAATATCCTTATTTTAAAATATTTAATCTACGCAACAAAATCTCCGTTGAATTAAATTTGAAACTTTTACTGTAATATAGTGCATAGGCACACAACATACCATGGAAAGTAAACAAGCAATTGCAATGTTCCAATTTGCTCCCATATTAAATACTTCCTTTATAATAAACCAAAAATATAAATGCAGGATATATAATTCTAATGAGTATTTGCCGAACCACGCTACGAAAGAATTTATATTTTGCATTACTCGATTCAGAGACAACAAAGAAAAGAATGTAGAAAACAACAAAGAGAACACTATAATACTAACTATTCCACTAATAAACGGCATAAAGTCAAACATCAATAAAAAAAAGTATATTAATATCGACACAGAGATCACTAAAAATGTATAGTCTCTACTTCCCTTAACAAGAGAAGCCATCCATAACCCTGTAAAAAAGTAAGGAACTCCAGTCAAACCTATTTTCACTTTATCCCAATAGTTTGGCAATAACCATGCAATTATCAGATTAAGACTTATTGCAGCAATTATAAATATCATTATTCCAAGAGATCTACACTTGTAATTTGCCACCAGCCTAAAACATAACGGAGTTAAAATATACAAAATCAAAGAAATAGCTATATACCACATACCATAATAATTACCATGTAACCAGAATTCTATAGTACTGATACAACTTAGATAATACCAAATGTTCTCTTCTTTATTTAGGGTTACTACAAAGAAGTAAGGAATAGCCATCAACAAAAACGGAAAAAGGAATCGGAAAAATCTCCTTTTATAAAATCGTAAAATATTATTATCCTTAGAAAGGGAATAAAATAAACCAAATCCCGAAAGCATCAAAAAACCATTTGTATGAATAAGGATACACAACCAATATAGCACAGAGACTAAATCTGTTTTTTCACAATGACCAAGATCAATAATATGACCGATCAGAACTCCTATCATTGCATAACCCATTAATTCCGTCCTATACTTACTGATGTTGGAAAGTGATAGATTAAAAACCATAACTCTATTGACGATCTAACTTAAATAATTCTTCTATTGTAGTGTGAGGCAGATAGTCAATGACTGCCTTCAATTTGCTTCCATCTATACGCAAACTTTTGATGTCTCCATCGCGACGAACCGATTTACCAAAATACTCATCTTTACACTCTACACCATAAAGTGCATAAAGCCTTTCTATAAGGTTGCGAATACTTAAAAACTCGCCACCACCAATACAATAAATCCCAGAAGGAATATCCTTTTCAATAGATTTTGAAATAACTTGCATCACCTCTTCAAGTGTAATATACTGTCTGGTCTGTGTACCGGAACTATACGTTTGAGGTTCTGTTGAGCGACCAGCTGTAAAGTCTTGCAGGTATTTCAACACATACGGCACAAGTCTTATACCTGGCTTAAAATCATCCTCGGAGAACATATTCGGTAAAATGAAATGCCAATTCTTAAAATCTGCTGAGAAGTCTTTCATATATCTACCATAAAGTCGCTTCGAAAGAGCATAATCATTACTAACAGGAAGTGGCGAGCAAACGACCTCTTCTTCTGTAAAAGCCTTACCGTTCTCATTATTAAGACCTATTTCCATATACGAACCAAATGAGACGTATGTACCATTATATCCCTGCTTCTTGAGTTGTAACGTAATTTCTATAGGCACATTCACATTTAGTGCATACATTAAAGAAGAATCTGTTTTGAGTGCAGCTTGCACACCTGCGCCAGATGCATAAATTATCATATCCGCCAGCATCAGCTTTTCATAATCTAAAACATCTGACAACAAATTGATTTTATAAAAATTTGAAAACTCGTAACCATTTGGCACATCAAGTCCATACACATCAACCATCGTATTTGGTTGATTGTAAAAATATTTAGTGAGCGCAACAGAAAGCATTCCGTTAGTTCCTATAATAGCTATTTTCATTATCCTATGAATTTTTTGATTTCTTCTATACAAAGACTATAAACATTCTCTGTCTTATATCTCTTATACCAATCAGCTGTAAGGGCAACTGTTTCCTTAGCATTTAATCGAGGTTTCCAACCTAAGCGAGTCTTTACCTTATTAATGTTAAGCATCAATAGATTTGCCTCATGTAAAGCATTTGGGTCAGAAACATCTTTTAACACCCCATATCCAAAGTTATCAACAATGGCAGATGCCACCTCCCACACAGTAAGTATGCTATCAGATTCAGGACCAAAGTTCCATCCCTCACAAAATTCAGTAGGTTTTTCCCACATTTTCTGAGCAAGAAGCATATAGCCAGACAGAGGTTCGAGCACATGTTCCCATGGACGGACAGACTTTGGCGAACGAATATCTATCACCCTAGTAGTTTCCAACGCACGTATACAATCTGGAATTATGCGATCTTTAGCCCAATCTCCGCCACCTATTACATTCCCTGCTCTCACAGATGCAAGAGCTACAGTATGTTTCTTGCCATAGTCTGCAGGATTAAAAAACGAACGTCTCCAACTCTGTATAGCGACCTCACAAGCACCCTTTGATGAGCTATAAGGGTCATAGCCACCAAAAGGATCAGTCTCAACATAACCTTCCATTTGCTCATTGTTATCATAGCACTTGTCAGTGGTAATCATCACGCCCACTTTTACACTTTTAGTAGAACGAATAGCCTCCATAATATGAATTGTTCCCATCACATTGGTCATGTATGTCTCTACCGGTATCTCATAGCTCAATCTTACAAGAGGCTGTGCTGCCATATGAAACACTATCTCTGGCTGATACTTTGTAAATATGTCTTTCATCTTTTGCCCATCACATATATCAGCCCTTATGTCAGCCTCAATCTTTGAGCCAATATCAGAAAGCACAAAATTATCACGCTCTGTGTATGGATCAAGTCCGACACCTATTACCTTCGCCCCAATTTCATGAAGCCAAATGGAAAGCCACGATCCTTTGAAACCTGTATGTCCTGTTACAAGAACTCGCTTTCCCGCATAGAAATTACTATATAAATCGATCATTTTTGTGAATATTGAAATGTTATTACTCTATTGTAAAAGCAATGGTATCACGAGGATCATACAGTTTATCAGTATATGCAAGCAAAATAAAATCTTTATCGCTATTATTTACCACCACATGAGCTACATTATTAGGGATAAATACCGTCTGAGCTTTTTCAAAAGGCATCTCTATTTCACGCCTTTCATGTGTTTCTATATCTTCCAACTTAAGGATTGCCCTACCTGAAATAATAGTAAACCATTCTACAGCCTCTGGATGATAATGCCCCCCTTTCGCCTGACCTGGTTTACCCATTGTAAGATATATCTCTCCTGTATGATTTGGTAAATACTCTTCTGTTCCTGTAATAGCTTTCAAGAACCAGCCTCTTTCATCAGCAAGAAGTCGACGATTTATAATTTTCACTTTATCTATCTGTGCCATACCTATTCTCCTTTCTGCATTCGATTTCGATACTCTAAGTTTGGAATAGACCGTTCCCAACGTTTCCAAGGAGCATTGTCTTCTGCAAGTAATTTTTCAAGAATATTCTTTTCTCTAATATTATCCATACATTGCCAAAATCCCTCATGTACGTATGACATAAGTTGATTCTCCTCAGCAAGTCTTGTCAGAGCAACTTTTTCAAATACACAGGTGTCATCTGTCAGATAGTCAAATATCTTAGGTTCAAGTACCATGTATCCAGCATTTATAGATGTGCCATCATTTGCATTCTTCTCACGGAATGACTTTACCGCCCCATCTTGAATATGAAGCACGCCCTTATCTTGTGCCATCTTAACCGCCGTAAGTGTTGCAATTTTTCCATGACTTTTATGAAAATCCAATAACTTATCTATCTCTACATCGCAAACACCATCACCGTATGTCATAAGAAAAGTTTCACCATCAACATATTTCTGAATACGTTTTATTCTACCTCCTGTCATAGTATTATAACCAGTATCAACTACAGTCACACGCCATGGCTCCATATTTGTCTGGTGAACAATCATTTCATTCTTACCATTGCGATAGTCGAACGTAACATCTGAATTGTGGAGGAAATAATTGGCAAACCATTCCTTAATATATTCTTGTTTGTAACCAGCGCACACAATGAAATCTGTATGACCATAATATGCATATTCTTTCATAATGTGCCACAAAATTGGCATTCCACCTATCTCAATCATTGGTTTTGGCTTAAATTGAGACTCTTCTGAAATACGTGAGCCGAAGCCACCGGCCAGCAGTACAACTTTCATACTATATATTTTAAGTTATCATTCATTTCTTAGACAGGGCTTTTTTAATGGCATTAAGATAACCATGCCCATATTTCAAATCAGGCTCTATATAGTTACCCTCACCCCATTCATTCCACGAGCGTATGGCAATTATTTGATGTTGCGGTTGTTTATTTTCTACAAGTGTTAACGCATCTTCCAAGTGTTTTTCAAACACTTCAGGGGTACTATTCGTATAGATAACACAATTCTTACCTGCACGTGGGGAACGATCCCAATTTGACATAACTGTAGGATAGACATTTTCCTGCCTGTCATCCTCCGTAAACATGTGTCGGTTTATCTCACTTTGATCGTACTTTGTAACCACATCTATATGAAAAAACTTTGTAAGAAATGCATTGAAAAAACGATAATATTTTCCACATTCTATTTCAGCTTTTGTGTTACCTATAGTATTGACTGCGTCAAACCCAAGAGATAGCACTCCATCTATACGCTCCTTTACAGACAAATTTGATCGAAGAGAAGCTGTATAAATCATACCAACAAAGTGAAAACCATTGAATCCATGTTTAAGAGCAAGTTCCCTCCAAGTATTTATGAAATCTTTCATCTCAGGAACATTAGGATTCCAAACCATAAACAACAACTTACCATCTACAGTCATATACCGTTTGTCTTTGAATGCTGGCAGCATGGTGTTAAAGTGCAATTCATAGTCTTCTTTTCCAGGATACAATTGTTCGGCAATCATCTGACTACCAACTTTCTTAGATAAATCTTTTTTCCATGTCTTATTAGACCATGAATGATTAGCCCAGCAAAGACAAAATGGATATTCTGGTTTACCAGATTTCACCACTTCATCAAAGGGCATCTGCAATAAACGCCTACCGTTTCCAAACCAATAATGCCAATAGCAGAAACCCTCAATACCAGCCTCTCGAGCAAGTTCTGCTTGCGTTTCACGAGTCCATGAATTTCTCAAATCATAGAATCCTAAATCTGCTGGTATCTTAGGCTGATAATGACCACGAAATAATGGTTTAGCTTTTGCTACATTCGTCCACTCCGTGAAACCTTTTCCCCAATTTTCATCATTCTCTGGTATCGGATGAAACTGAGGAAGATAGAGTGCTATTAATCTTGCTTTACTCATAATTATCTATTATATTTTTCTACTGCTCTTTTTAAAGCTTCTAAATATCCAAGCCCCCACTTCAAGTCAGGTTCCAAATGATTACCCTCAGCCCATTCATTCCAGGCATTTACAAACACAAGGTTCTCATCTTTACTAAATGGTTGAAATTTAGATAAGACATCTTCTGCCCACAACCCAAACAATTCTGGAGTGCTCCCTTTAAACATCGTAAATGGTTGACCAACTCTACGACAAGCATTATCCCATGAAGGCATTATGGTTGGAAATTGTTTATACTCCGTAAAGAAGCCAGTAACTATTTTATCTTCAACATATTTAGAATATGAGTATATAGAATTACCTACTGTCTTTTTGAGTATACGTCGCGAAAATGATTCTAACGGATGCGTCCTCCAACTATTCATTTTTTTACTCATATTAAATGGTGGAAAATCAATAGAAGCCTCCAATCCTTTTGGAAGTCCACATTTATTCAGATGCTGAACCTTGCATATATATAACTCAAAACCCTCCTTTCTCGCACATTTTTGAAAAGTTTCACACATTTTGGTAACATCTGGTATAATGTCAATGCGATACAAAGCAAAAACAGGCTTTCCGTTAATCCTAATATATCTTGGATCTTTAAAGAAAGGCAATAGGTACTTGAAATGAGCGATATCATCTTCCTCGCTATAATGCTGTTCAATAAGTGTAGCATTATAGTTACCTGCCCAATTCCTATGCCAATTCTCATTAGCCCAACACAACATAAATGGAAAATCTTCTTCCTCATCAGCTAAATGAGCCTCTACAGGTTTCTCCATTAGTAAATGACCATTGAACCAATAATGATAATAGCAAAATCCGTCAACGCCATAAGCCTTTGCCAATCTCTGCTGTTCCAGCCTACACTCTTTTAATCTAAGATCATAAAATCCTAAATCTGCAGGCAAATGTGGTTGGTAATGTCCCTTGAATCGAGGCTTACACTTGGTTACATTACGCCATTCCGTAAATCCTTTCCCCCACCATTCATCGTTTTCAGGAAAAGGGTAGAATTGTGGCAAATGGATAGCAATAATACGTTTATTTTTAGCCATAATATAATTATTACTTATTATTATCTAATCCTAATGCTTCTTTATAGAAGTTATCGATTTTGCAAATAACTGCAGGAATCTGTTCAGCTTTCAAATTATTAATAGTTGCAGTTTGCTTCTCACCATCCAAACCATTTGCATTGAAAGCTCCAGCAAACTTGTAACTGTACGCAAGACCGAAAACAGGCACTTTTGTGTATATCGCTGCAAAATTTGCATGCATACGAGTCCCTATAAAGAAATTCATCTTACTGATAACATATTTTACCTCTGGAGCAATTAAATCCCTATCTATAACCTCCACATTTTTTTTATCTAACAACCTACTATAGGCTGTTCTACATGCAACAAGGTCATCATTATCACATTCTGGTAATTCATAACAATAAGAATGAGGAATCAAATAAACATAATGCCCGAGATCACGAAAATGACAAATGAGCTTATCAATCAAATCAGGATAGACATCAAATTGATTTTCCAAGCCTTTAAATTTATTGCTATAAGCCAATCCACTAACATTGATTCCAACAGCATTGTCTTTTATATTTACGTTTATTGCTAAAGGCTTCATAAAAGCTGACAAATCCTTTGTCCTTTCATAGGGTATACCTAACTGTTTTAATTCATCTTCAAATTTAGAATCTCTAACAAAAACATATTTTGCATGACGCAATATATTAACAGCAAAATCATAGTTTTCTTTCGACTTAAATGGCCCTATGGTTTGTGGTAAAATTATAAGAGGAACTCCAGTTTTCCACAAAGGAAGAGTTTGATAAAAGCGTTGTCTGTATAGTATATCACCATATATGTCAGAAAAACCATCTCCTCCATAATCAGCAGCCTCATAAGCAATTTGATCTACTATTTTTTTATACTTCGTAAACGGAAGTAAGATACCAAGTTTGCTGCTGAGCCAAGCGTGAAATGAAAAAACAGGAACTATATTACACCTGACTTGCAATCCATCAATTGTGTTTATAGATGTTTGAACTGTATGATTTATCCTCTTAAACGGATTATTGTAATAACGGAAAAGAACTAATTCCTGACCTTCTTTCAACCATCCTCTCTCTTTGAGAAAAGATATAGCTCCATACGATAATGCCGAGTTTCCCCGATTGTTTTGTCGTAGATTAAAACCAGAGATAATTACATATTTCTTTATTTCTTTATTTCTTCCCATTTTTTTGTTTCCTGATTATATTGTTTAACAATTTTTGCTGGATTTCCTGCAACTACACTGTATGGAGGTACATCCTTTGTAACAACAGCTTTACTTGCTACGATACTATGTTTTCCTATATGTACTCCGGAGAGAATTTCACAATTAAATCCTAACCAACAATTATCATCAATAACTACAGGTCCCTTACTAATTAATCTTTGAGATGAAATTGGTCTTAACACGTCCTCATAACCATTGAAATGGTCTGCTATATGAACACAATCAGCAATTAGGACATTTTTCCCGATTTGAATTTTATGAATCGCAGATAGTTTACAATATTTTCCTATCCAAGTAGCATCACCAATAATAATTTTTGGATTGTACACAATATCTTCATATTCTGTAATAGGATTTAAAAAAGTATTAGCCTCTATTCCAACATTACTACCCAAATAAACACATTTACTATTATTAATTTTTACATTCTTATATATTATAAATCCCTTTTTACATTCACCAAGTTTCTTCGCAATTAAAATTGCGCGTAAATGTAAGATCCTTTCATTAAATTTATAAATAAGAGAAACATAAAACCGTTTTATTCTAAATAGTTTCTTTATTATACTAAAAATCTTGTTATGAATTCCTATATGGTTCAAGGATTTTTTAACCCATTTATTATAATATTTATTTGAAATAAAGGATATTAATACTTTATTATAACCAACATATGATTGTACATTTCTTTTTTTTAATATATTAGACTTTTGAGCGATAGAATACTCATCATAAGAGGATTCAACATATTCAATTTTTTTATTTTTATACAACTCTTCTAAGATCCTAACTCCAATATAAGAATTAGCTTTAAACATTGTACTACCTATTCTATCTGTATTAAGATAATATTCTAGCCAGGGATCAGCCAATGATACATCAGCATCTTCACTAGCATCGCGCTTACAATAAAAGCATCTTTTAGGCTGAAAAACAAATGATTGATGTATCGATTTCCATGGCTCTGAATAATTATTAAATTTAAATTCCTTACCATCTCTAGTCCATATTTGAATTCCACTTGGCCAACCATTTCCTCGATACCGCATATTAATTACATCTAATTTGTTGATACCAATAAAACGATAAAAATTCCAAGTTCCTTCAATAGTTACTTGTCCAGAACAACTAAAAGATAATATAAAATTCTTAATTCTATTTTTATCTAATAATTTTCTAATTGATAATACCTGACAAGGTGGACAAGTAAGAACAATTCCATCTTTAATTTTATCTATATTCTTTTTTATAAAATCAAAAATATTTATATCTTGATATAGACTACCAGTTATATTTATTTCATTTGTTGAATATATTAATTGGGGCAAATACATACATTCTTTTTCGTCAAAATAAAATGTTATACCAGTGCCATATTCTGGTAAAGATAAAAGATAATATGTCAGTATAGTTCCTATACCCCCTGAAGATGATTGATAACGAATATCTTGATTTACGGCATATCCTATATAATATTTACCTACATTCATAAATTAAAATAAAAACATGAAAATTAAAGTTATAATAATCTATCTAAATAGAATTATAGTATTCTTCGAAGTTTTGTTTCAAAAATATTTATAATATATAAACGCTCAACTCTTTGTAAACCAATAAAGAATATAAAGATAAAAACCAAAAATACAGATATAAAACATATTAACACAAAGGATATAATACTATTTACACTAATAATATTATATAAATTAAACAAACATACTGCTGTCAAACAAAAAGAACTCAAGATTGGTAATAATGTTCTATTAACAAATAAAGAGATAGAAAAGCCTGGAAGAATATCTTTTAATAAGAATAATCTAATAATAAAGCAAATCAAAGAAAAAAGGATCATTGAAACATAACCATATTCACAAGGAAACCCTAATTTAAAAAATATATATGCTACAGGAAAAGCCATCAAACTTAGTGTACCGACAATAATTTGATATCTTTTAATATTTCCACTTGCTAACATCGTTATATATAAACATTGAGAAAGACTCTGGCATAATGAATAAATTATCCCATATCTTACAAATACGGCAGTATAATCAGGTACCTGTTTTAACCATAAAGAAAGAATATATTCAGTATTAAAAAAAATAGGTGCGCACAATATCAAAAACAAATAAAATATATATTTAGTTCCAGAATATACTACTTTATTTACATAAACAAAGTCACCAGAAGCATATGTCTTAGTTATTTGTGGATTTAATGCCATTACAAAGTTTTGAACAAACGAATTGAGAGCTGATTCCACCTGTGCCGCAAGACCTCTCGCTGCGTTTAAAAAAACACCAAAAAAAATATTTATTAATAGATTAATTCCTTGACCATTTAAAACAGTTGCTGATGATCCAATAAAATTCCATCCACAAAATCCTATTATATCCTTGAAAACTCGTTTATCAAACTGAAATGCATACCGACATTCTTTAAATGTTTTATTACAATACCAACCATATATCAGTCGCATAACAATTGCTACTACAAGCATTAAAATAGCATATATAATAAGTACATCTGATGATACAATATATAAAGCATAAGCGATTCCTAATTTAGCTAAAACTTCAAAAATAGAAATATAAGCGAAAACAGACATCTTTTCATAAGCTATAATAGCAGCATTATAAGGTATACTTATAATGTTTATACAAAAAGTTACTATAGAACATTGAAAAGCCCAATTTGCGGCAGGAAGACGTTCTGCAGAAATATTCATTTGATTATTTAAAAACCAAATTCCAAAACTTTCCAATAAAAAAAATATTACTATTGAAAGTAAAAAATGGATTGACAAGGTTGTAGAAAATACTTTCTTAATTTCCTGTTTTTCCTTTCCTAACTCATAAGCGATAAAACGCTGGCTTGCAGCGGTTAACGTTCCACTTAGCACTGTAAACATTGATACAAAACCACCTACGACATTATATATTCCATAATTTTCTACACCCAAGGAATCCAATACTACACGACTGGTAAATATCGCAATAAACATAACCAAGAATGTACGAAAATATAAATAAAGAGTATTTTTAGCTAACCTCTTATTATTGTGTAAAGTACGATCCATAAAATTAGTTGTATAATAATTAAATTGTTAACGTTCTAATTTGACATATCTTTTAAGGAAAGCCGATTTCAGTGGTTTTCCTCTTAAACAGATCAAAGATTGACGTCGATTTTTAAATTTATTAGTACATATTCCGGTACTCATAGGCAGAAGATTCTTATAATCCTATCGTTTTTTAACAATTATTTCTTAGAAGAATTTTTCAGATAGTCGAGTGCAGACATTCCGTTTATTCTATAAGTTGAGATATGTGCATGGTATAGCTGATACGTTAGGCATGCAACTGGTAAGCACTCAATTTAGGGCATTCCCCTTTGAAAGGGCACTTTTGAGTGCCCTAAATCGAGTTTTGTTAATAAATTGGTTGTGAATTTAACATTGGCCGGTGGCCAAAGTGATTTTGCCAGGAACCATGTTAACATAATCCCTGCACCCGTTAAAGATATTTTTGAAAAAAGTTCTGATGAAGTTCCAGACAGAACTGCCATGAAGCTTTACCGTTCCTATTACACTATGATAAGTTGCAGCCATCTCAGCCCCGGCATCACTGCCATAATGGAGTGAATTGTTGCGCTGGGTAGTCAGCTTCCGGATGGTCCGCTCGGCAAGATTGTTGTCTATCGGAAGATCCCCATCGTCCAGAAAAGCAAATAGTTCCTTCCAAAACTTCTTCAAGTAATTAAGAGCTTCTGTATAATACCGGCTTCTGAATTCCGAATCCTTTGACAGTTCACTCTCCAACAGGCTGCGCAATTCTATCAGGTGTTCCTTCGTTTCCAGGCTTTGCCTTTCCCGCAGCCTCTCTTCCGGAGTAAGACCGGCTTCATCATAAATATGTTCTTTAGAAAAGAACCACTTTAAAAGCTTTGAAAAACGTTCGGCTACCGGTTCGCCTCCTTGATTACCGGCTTTAACGAACTTATTATTCGCATGGGACATACAAACCTGATGGATAGTATCCTTAAACTGAGCCGATTTCAACTCATTGCCGATAAATACATAAGCATTGTAGCCGTCGGACATGATACTCTTCAATTCCGCATCACCCAGAAAATCCGTAAGTACCTCACGGCCGCGGGAGCCATCCTCATAGAAGAAAATAGCCGTTTTCTGAGCCTTGTTGACCAATACCCAGATGTAACACTTTTTGTAGTGGTCATATTTGCGCACCTTGCACCAGGTCTCATCGCAGTTCACTATCGAGTCCTTTTCCAAGGCGACAGACTTCAATACACGAACCAATTCATCAAGGTATTTCTTGCCTTTCTTAAGCCAGTTGCGTAAGGTGTTCTTGGAAATGGTCATTCCCATATCTGTCAGCCATTGGTGAAGAAGGCCGAAGGTCACATTCTTTACATAAACTTCATAGGCGATGGCCTGCAGAAATTCAGGAGTGGCTTTAGTACCCTCAAACTTAGTGATTACCTCCGGATGACCTTCAGAAGGGAAATAACCCCATTTCGGCTTTTTGCCCGGCTCCGCATAATGAACCATCTCAAAACATTCTTCCGTAAGGAAGGTGCGGAAACTGAATACACGCACCATCCTTCTTTCAATGATACGTCCGGGAACCTTTGTCAGATCAGACGGATGCTCTATCGCTTCTCCGGTCACTCCCATCGTTTTATATCCGTCAGGACGATTGCTCAGGTCACGTTCCTTTCGGGGAAGAGCCGCCTCATTCCGAGATTCGTTATTGTCTACAGAATCCGTACAGAGTGTATCGTCCGTACCGTCATAATCATCTTTCTCCTTTTGCCGGTCAGAAGTGCTCTTTTCTGCCTTGGAGTGTATCCTTTGACGCCTGTCTCCAAAACGTTCCTGGTTGGCAAAATCAAGTCTTTCCTGAAGAGACTTTGCCTTCCGTTCAGCAGATTGGCGAAGCTTGCGCTCTTCTGATAACCGGTTTTCCAAATCGGACTGTTTCGATTGCATGGAGGACACCTGATCCTTCAGTTCCTTCATCTGAACCATGAAATCCTCCAAGACAAGCTTCATGGCGTCATTTGTCAACCTGAGGTCCTGATTCTGCTCAGCAAGGTATTGTATGTACCGGTCTTTTTGATCGTCTGCCATACCTTCACTATAATTTATAGGGTTCCGTGAGTAGGTTTCCCTACTCAACAATTCCCTTTTTGAGTCTATTATATGTTGCAGTTCGATCATGCTTAAACCTTTGATTTACAGATATAAAGGTACTAAAATAATCGCAAAAACGCAAGCAAATAGACATATTAATTATCTGATTTTTAATGTTTTAACTATAGGGTTTTCCAGTATCAGGACCACATCTTTCCGGTCAATCCGATAAACGGTATCCGCCCCGTTCCGCTCCACTTTCATGAACTGGTAGCCCGCGACAAACTTCTTTTCGAACAGGCTGTATGAATGATTGTCAAATGAAAACATACGGACGATCCTTCGGTTTCGCGACATGACAATGAAGACATCCCCGTCACAGGGTTCCCGGTGAAGCCGTTCACGGATGATGGACAACACACGGCTGTGCTTGCAACGC
>ERZ791680.494-NODE-494-length-42616-cov-7.079697_pt1 | contig 42616 bp, 39 predicted proteins | sample MGYA00510051_ERZ791680 | MGnify/ENA primary metagenome ERZ791680 (study PRJEB30046, sample SAMN00715238) | human gut metagenome | study: EMG produced TPA metagenomics assembly of the A metagenome-wide association study of gut microbiota in type 2...
CCGCCGTGGACGCCGCCCGTGACTTCACCCGCGGCGAAGAGACCCGGAATGGCCTTGCCTTCCTTGTTGAGGACCTGCGCCTTGGTGTTGATCTTCAGACCGCCCATCGTGTGGTGAACGGCGGGCTGAACCTTGACGGCCCAGTAGGGAGCCTTGTCGAGAGCGGACGGCATGTCGGGACGGCCGAACTGCGAGTCCTTGCCGGCCTTCTGGTCGGCGGCGTACTGCTTGAGCGTGGCTTCAAGCGCGTCGGCCGGAAGGTTCGTGGCGGCGGCGAGCTCCTTGACGTCCTTGCCCGTGACGGCGAGGCCCATCTTGATGTAGCCCTGGATGAGCTTGGCCTTGGCGCGGATGCCGTCGTCCCAGATGATCCAAGCGAACTTGCCGGGCTGCTTCAATTCGTTGGCGGACACGACGTCGCGCGTCAGGAGTTCGTTCGTGAAGCGCTTGCCTTCGGCGTTGACGAGAATGGCGCCGTCGCCGCGGACGCTTTCGGAAATCAGAACGCCTTCAGGCGTGGCCGTCGGGTGAGCCTGGATCTGGTCCATGTCGACCGTGGCCGCACCGATCTTCTCGGCCATGACGATGCCGTCGCCCGTGGCGCCCGGATGGTTCGTCGTGGCATAGCCCTTGAGCATGGGCTTGTACTTGACGAGCATTTCCTGGTTGGCGCCGAAGCCGCCGGCGGCGACCACGACGGCCTTGGAGTCAATCGTGTAGGTCTTGCCGTCCTTGGAGGTGAACTTGACACCCGAAACGGCGCCGTCCTTGCCCGTCACGATGTCGGTGACGCGGGCGTTCGTGCGGACGTCGATCTTGCGGTCCTTCGTGGCGGTCCAGAGGGTACGGATCACTTCGGGACCGACGGCCGAGCCGTCGTGCGGACGGTGGGCGCGGTTGTACTTGGCGCCGCCGGCGCGGCCGACCTTGTCAAAGTCGCCGCCGAGGGAGACGAGCCAGGCGAGCGCGTCCTTGGCGTTCGTGCAGAGCGTGCGGACGAGTTCGGGATCGTTGATGTTGTGGCCGCCCTTCATCGTGTCGGCGATGAACTGGTCGATCGTGTCGGGAATGCCGTCGCGCTTCTGCTGGGCCGTTTCAGCGGCGTTGAAGCCGCCTTCGGCGCGAAGCGTGTTGCCGCCCACCATCGCCATCTTTTCGAGGACGATCACCTTCTTGCCCGCGTCATGGAGCGTCACGGCCGCGGAAAGGCCGGCACCGCCCGAACCGATCACGACGACGTCGGTCGTGTAGTCGGCGGCCCAGACACCGCCCATGGCGGTCGCAAGCGCGGAAACAATCAGAAGTTTTTTCATGTTCACTCTCCTTATAACTGAGGTCTTCTTTCAAGACCGCGGAGAATTCTATTCGACATGAAGGAGTGGACCGTCAAGCGAAAGTCAACGCAACGTCAAGCAAAAGTTCATCCTTCGCTCTTCGACGCGAAGGCCGCGAAGCACCGCTCGACAAAGCGCTCCGCGATTTTGAGGGGCGGCCGCTCGGCGGGAAGCACGAAGGCCAGGGGCCGTACGGCCCAGCCGTCCAAAAGATTTACGGTCTCGACCCCGGCGTCGGGACGCACGGCCGACTTCGGAACAACGGCGACCCCGGCCCCGCCCGCGACGAGACGGATGACGAGGTCGAACGACTTCACTTCGACCGCGGGACGAAGCCGCACGCCGACGGCGCGGGCGCGCTCGTGGAGTGCGCGCATCATGGGCGCGCCCTTTTGCAGGCACACATAGGGATGCCCGAGGGTGTCGATGAAGCGGATCGACTCGTTTCGGGCGAGTTCGTGCCCTTTGGGCGTGATGAGGACGTGACGGTCTCGCAGAAAGGGAAGGATCTTGACGGGAAGCCCGCTGTTTTTCGCCGTCGTCTCCAGGCCGAAGCCGAGGTCCGCCTCCCCGAAGGCGACGAGCCGGCAACTTTCGTCGCTTCTTCGGTCGAGCAAAGAGCATCGCACCCCCTCTTTGGCGAGGAAGGGCCCGAGAATCGGCACGATGAAGCTTTGGATCCCCGCGTTGTTCGAGGCGATGCGCAGCATCGGAACGTGATGCGGGCGGTAGTTTTCCATGTCCGCCTCGGTCGCGGTCGCGAGCGCGAGGAGTTCGCGCGCATGGCGCTCGAAGGCGTGCCCGGCGGGCGAAAGGGAGAGACCGCGGGATTCGCGGTAAAAGAGGGTCGTGTCGAGCTCGCGCTCAAGGCGTTTGAGCCGCAGGCTCACGGCCGAGGGCGTCACGCGGAGTTCTTCCGCGGCGTGCGTGACGTTGAGCGTGCGCGAGAGCGTGAGAAAGGCTTCGAGGTCGGTAAAGTCGAAATGCATGATCGGGCGGCGCGCCTTGTCGTTTCGTTGTCGTCGCTCACGATCCTAACAATTTTTGTGCGTGCGCAGAAGGCAGACTTTCACCGCCCGCTCCGCCAGGGGCGGCGCACTGACAAAATGTCGTCCTTTTCTTTTTTCCGGACACGAAAAAGCCGGACGCCTTACGGGGACATCCGGCTCTGAGGGCGCGCCGCTCACGGCGGAGCGGAACCTCACCTTGCCTGTTGTTGCTTTTATCCTAGCGCAACCGTACGAAAAAGGAAAGCTTTCGTCAGCCACCGCCGCCCGGCAGAACCGTGTCGATGCCGACATCGCAGGCGGCCCCGACGCACCAGCCGAAGCCCTTGAGGAACACGACGAGCGCAATCAAAAAGAGAATGAAAAGGACAACCGACAGAACCTGAGAGCTCTTGCCTTCTTTACGCGTCGTCATAATTACCTCCTTCTTCGTAAGGAGCGCGAATCAAAATTCTTTCTTTACCTGTATTTTCTCACGCACGAAACAACTTGTCACCTTCTTTTTCAAGCCCCCGAATCGGAAGTTTCCCTGCCTCTTTACTGAACGTGTGTTCAGTTGATTTCCAAGCCATTTGCGCGATTTTTGCTCTTATCGCCGCCCCTCGTCCTTCGCAGGGATTTTCAGCCTTTTCAATCTTTTATCGTTCTCAATTTAGAACTTTTCCCCTCAAGCCTTCAACCGAAAGTTTCGCCCTGTGAAAAGACCTGTCGCCCATAGACGGGCAAAGGGTCGCGAAGAGAGAACCCGCACCCGCGCTCCTTTTGTTAAGATTCCTGCCACCCCGTCCCGAGAGAGCCGCCCCGTTGCGCCCTCGGGCGCAGCCCCGCGAGGCATTCCAACAACACCAAACGGACCCGACCGTGAATCCCGTAACCAAAGCCTTCATTCAACTCCACCTCTCAATCCTGCTTGCGGGGTGGACGGGCGTCTTCGGCAAGCTCATCTCCCTGTCGCCCGGCCTCATCGTCTTCTGGCGCATCGTCATCGCGGGCGGACTCATCTGGCTCTGGGCCGCTGCGACGAAGAAGCTCGACGCCGTCAAAAAGCTCGACCGCATCGGCATCATGGGCGTGGGCGCGCTCCTCATGCTGCAGTGGACGCTCTTTTACGCCTCTATCAAGGCGAGCAACGTCTCGATCGGCGTCGTGGCCTTCTCGTCGATCGGCTTTTTCACGGCGATCCTCGAACCGCTCTTTCACCGGCGCCGTCCGAGCCTCAAAGAGCTCGGCATTTCGCTTCTCACGATCCTCGGGATCTACCTGATCTTTCACTTCGACACGCAGTACCGCCTCGGGATCGTCTTCGGGCTGTTGTCCGCCTTCGGCGCGGCACTTCTCGCGATCTTCTTCAAGCACTACCGCGCGAAGTATTCGACCAACACCTGCATGGCCTGGCAGCTCGCGGGCGGCTTCGTCGCGATCGTTCTGCTGATGCCCGTCTACCGCCACTTCATGCCGCCCGAACCCTTCTTCCCCGAAGGACTCGACATTCTCTACCTTCTCATCTTCGCGACCTTCTGCACGCTCGGCATGTACATCCTGCAGATTCAGTCGCTCGAGCGCATTTCGGCCTTCACGGTGAACCTCTCCTACAACCTCGAACCCGTATACTCGATTCTGTTGGCGATGGTGATCTTTCATGAAGCGCGCGACCTGGGGCTTTCCTTCTATGCCGGGGTCGGCCTCATCATTCTGTCGGTCATGCTGCAGACCCTTTCCGTCACGAAGCTCTCGCGGCGCCACCGCAATCTCGTAAAGCGACAAAACGCCAAGGAGGAATCCCGTTGAAACCGGACTCGAAACGATCGTTCTCGATCCCCTTCGATCCCGTCGGACGCCCGACCGAGAAAAAGCCCCGATCGATCTCGATCGCTATGGGCCCGCGCGCCCGCCGCGAGGCGGTCTCGGTGCCGAGCACTTCGCGCGTGAGAAGGCCCCTCTACGACTGGCATCTCGGACGAGAACGCTTCCTGAAGCGCGAGGAAGAGGCATTCAGAGCGGCCCCCGAGCATCTCGACGCGATCCCCAAGATCTTTCGCCATCCCTATTGGCGCATGCGTCTCGGGCATGCGCTCGAGCACGCCTTCGCGGCGGAAAACACCGCACTTTCGGATCCGGGCTACGTCGAGCAGGCAAGCGGCTTCCTTCTCACGGACCTGCGCCGCGGCGCGGGCCGCACGGCTACGAACCCCGACGCCGTTCCCGAATACTTCAGCTTCGACCCCGATCTCGGCGAGACCGGCGAAGAGGAATACGAATCTGACGACTTCTTCGACGAAACTTCAGAAGACGAGGAACTCCTCCCCGAGGCGCCCGAACCCGAGGATGACGACGTCTTTGACGACGAGTCCGACGACGGGGAGACGCTCTTTTTCCTCGCCCCCGTCGGTCCCGACGATCCCGTCGCAAAGGCTTTTCGCGAATACTGGGAGACGACCGAAGCGCAGCCCGAATACCGCCGCCAGCTCGAGGTGATCGAGAAGGCCTGCGACAAGGAGTTCTTCGACTGGTTCTCGCTCAACATGGACGACATCCGCCGAAGCTGCTTTCTGGCGGGGAATACTTCCGGCTACTTCACGATGCCGCGCCCGGCGCTTCTCGTGCGGGTGTTGCGCGAAGCCGCCAAGGACGAATTTCCCGACGAAGACTGGTCGCCCGAAGTCGCCCGCGACGCAAGGTTCCTGCGCGCCCTCTGGCGACTCCCCAGAGTCAACTACGCCCTTCTCGCCGTTTCGGGCGTCACGGGCGCCGTGTTGGGTTCGATCGTCGCGTGGTACCCGACCTTCATTCCGGTGATTTCGAGCCGGGTTCCGAACTGGGAGGCCCTCACGCTCACGGTGCGAAAGCGCCTCTGGGAAACGGAGGAAGGCCGACGCGCCCTCGCGGAAGTCGAACGCCTCGCCGCCGAGGATGAACGCCTGCAGGCGCGCGCCGAAGCCGCCAACGCAAAGGACCGTAGAGCCCGCAAGGTGAACGGCGACGACTTCACGCCCTTCATTCAGCATGTTTGGGTAAACCCCCGTTTGCGCACGCTCCCCGTCGATCAGTCGCTCGTATACGCTTTCCTGAACGTCGTAACCAAGGCCAAGCGCGCGTCCTTCTACATCGGGAAGATCCACGGCGAATGCAAGGAATTCACCGTTGCGGGGGACGTCCGCACCGTTTCGGACGGCGAAACGCCGGAGCTGCGCCGCATCGACATCATCGACTACGGCAACGAACCGAAGCTGCAGTATTTCCTCGCCGATCAGAAGATCGGGGACGAAGAGGCCTTCTTCGCCGAAGCCGACGGTCCCCTCGGGGACGTGCTGCGCACGCTCGAAACGGAAATTCTCTTTGCCGACATGACGGGCGAAGATCTGTCGGAAGACAGTCGCTTTGCCTGGATGGAGGACTTCATCGACGACGAACTGATGTTCCGCATCGAAGGTCCCGACGAAGAGGAACCCGAAGAAGACTACGACGAACTCGAACGGGCCGCGGCGAAACTGCCCGACGAGCCCGAAGAAGACGATTGATTTTTCACACTGCCAACGTCAATAACCCCTGTCTAAAGACAGAGGCTTGATAGCCCTTGTGGCTTTCGAGCCTTGATTGACTAGCCTCAGGCCGCCGAAAGGCGGACTACGTTGGTTGGGAATGTATAGGCACCGCGGAATGTAGATCCTAGTCCCGCGCCCTGCGGCCGGCGGTTAAAAGCTCTGAGAGGTAGGAGCGGTGCCGTCGGTGAAAACCCCTTCCAACATTGGCGAAGGATCATTACCGGTCAATAGACCGCGAGGAAACTAACTTGAGAGTATATGTTTTGAACAAACGAGGAGAACCGCTGATGCCCTGCTCTGCGGCCAAGGCGCGCATTCTGCTCAAAGAAAAGAAGGCGAAGGTGAAACGGCGAACGCCCTTCACCATCCAGCTTACGATCGCCACGGGGGAAACGAAACAGCCCGTGACCCTCGGCGTTGATTCCGGCTACAGGCACGTCGGCCTTTCGGCCTCCACCGAAAAGGCGGAGCTCTATGCGTCGGAAATCGAACTTCGTCAGGATATCCCCGAACTGCTTGCGGCCCGCCGCGCTCTGCGGGGAGCTCGTCGATCCCGCAAGACCCGTTATCGCGCTCCGCGGTTCGACAACCGCAAGAGAGATAAGGGGTGGCTTGCGCCGTCCGTGGAGAACCGCATCGGCGCACATGTCTCTCGCGTTGAGGCGGTCCTGCGCATCCTGCCGGTGACGAAGATCATCGTGGAAACGGCGTCCTTTGACGTGCAGCGTATTAAGAATCCCGACGTTCAGGGTGTCGAGTACCAGGAGGGCGAACAGCTCGGCTTCTGGAACGTCCGCGAATACGTCCTCTTCCGGGACGGACACGAGTGCCAACACTGCCACGGTAAGTCCAAGGACAAAGTTCTCAACGTACATCACATCGAGAGCCGACGCACGGGGGGCGACGCTCCCAACAATCTGATCACGCTCTGCGAGACGTGCCACAAGGCATTCCACCGCGGCGAGATCGAGTTGAAAGTGAAACGAGGTCGGTCGTTCCAGGCGGAAACCTTCATGGGCGTCATGCGTTGGAGCTTCTTCGAGCGACTGCGGGCAAGTCATCCCGAAATTGAGGTACGAAACACCTACGGTTATCTCACGAAGGACACCCGTATCGCCAACAAAATTGAGAAGACTCACTGTGCGGACGCCTTCTGCATTGCGGGAAACCTCAAGGCGAAGCGGCTCGGATACTACTTCTTCCAGAAGCAGACCCGACGCCACAACCGACAAATCCACAAACTCACGATCCTCAAGGGCGGCGTTCGCAAACGCCATCAGACGCCATACGAAATCAAAGGATTCCGTCTTTACGACAAGGTCCTTTATCGAGGCAAAGAGGCTTTCATTTTCGGCCGTCGCTCTTCGGGATACTTCGACATCCGAACGTTGGACGGAGAGCGGATTTCCGCCGCCGTCAACTCCAAGAAACTGCGTCTATTGGAAAAACGTCGGACTTTTTTGATTGAACTCAGACGCAACTAACCATAAAAGGAGCGGCGCTTCCTCCCCTGCATGAATGCAGGGGTTTCCGCGCCGAAATCATCTATGAAGAAACTGAGCCTCACGCTCGCCGCGCTCTTCTGCGCGGGGAGCCTCTCTGCCGCCCCGACGGAACCCGTCGCGATCGGCGACATCAACTACGACACCGCCTGCGAAGTCGCGGGCACGCCCCTGAAACTGAACGGCGCGGGCCTTCGCAAAATCGTTTTCTTCAAGGTCTATGCGGGCGGACTCTACGTCTCGGAACCGACGACGGACGCGACCAAGGTCTTCTCGGACGAAAAGGCCCGCCGCGTGCGTCTCGGGCTTCTTCGCGACGTTGACGGCGCCGACTTCGTCGAAGCCCTCGAAGAGGGTCTCAACGCCAACCTCACGCCCGAAAAGAAGGCCGCGATCGAAAAGGAAGTCGCGACCCTCAAGACCGTCATGCAGACGATCGGCGACGTGGTCGAGGGCGACCTCATCGACTTTGACTACGTCCCCGAAAAGGGCACGGTGATTCTTCGCAACGGCAAGCCCGTTGCGGAACCGATTCCGGGGAAGGCCCTCTACGACGCCGTGCTCGCGATTTGGTTGGGCGACAAGCCCATCGACGACACGCTCAAGACCGGCATGCTCGGGCTCTGAGTTTTTCCCTTTCCCCAATACGCCGAAACCGCGCCGAACCCTCGACGCGGTTTTGTCGTTTCTGCGAAAGCCAAAGCTTTTCTCAGGAATCTTCGTCCCGGGAAATCCACCCCTTGAGCGTCCCCACGGCGTAGCCCGCCGTATAGAAGACCCCCGCCATGTTGCGGATGATCCCTTCGACGTCGACGTAGGGAATCTGCGAGGCGACGTAGTCGCGCAGTTCCTCTCGAAGCACTTCCTCAGGCGTCGAATTGCGAAGCTTCGCCGCGGCTCTGAGGGCGTGCACGGCCCCGGGGCTCAGACGCCCCATCGCCTCGCGCACGGCCGCGTCCTTCGCCTCGCGAAGCGCCGCCTCCCTCACCCGATCGGGAACCGTCACGCTTCCCCCCGAATTTCGGTGAGCGGCGCGCCCGCCGTCACGGCGCCCCAGATCGAGGCGAGCGTTTCGACGTATTCGTCGAGCCCGTCCGAGGGATCGAACCAGCGGGGCGTGTCTTTGAGCACCCCGTAGGCGTCCTCCATGTCCGCGACGAAGCGCTTGAAGGCCGCGCGAAGGAGGTCGTCCCCTTCGAGGTCGGCGACGGCCGGAAGCCACTCGGCGAACTGTTCGTGGATCCCGAAGCCGTGCCATTCGTCGGAGGCTTCGTAGTGGGGATTGCGCCCGCCGTAGGTTTCGACGAGCCAGTCGACGAGCTTTTGGTCGGCCGCGGCGATGTCGTCGCGGTCGTATTCGATGCCGAGCGCGCGGCGGCGCTTGATGAAGTTCTGAAAAGCCTTGCGGAAGATCCCCGTCGTCACCTCGATGTTGAGAAGGTCGGGTTTGCGTTCCGCCCGGGAACCGAAGTCGCCGCAACGGCGGCAGGAAGTGCGGCAGCTCGTGTCACAGCGCGCCATGATCAGCTCCTTGCCAAAAGCGAAGCGCGGTAGGCCTTGAGAAGCGTCGCCGCGAATTCTTCGCAGATCGAGTGGGCGATCGGGTCGTCGAGGCGGAAGAACTGTCCCTTGTCGTCCTCGACGTTCTTCTTTTCGGCCTGCGTGAGCGCATAGTCCATGACGTTCAGGAGGAAGCACATGCCAAAGAGATGCGGCACGTGTTCGTCCTCGGTTTCGGCGAGGACGTCGTCGGAATCGAACTGCCCCTTCATCGAGTCGAAGAGCTTGCGGTCCTTGCGGAGCTCCTTGGCGATTTCGGCGAGCACCCAGTCGTCGGGCATCGCGAGGAATTCCCCGCGGTGCGATTCGGAGAGGAGCGCCCCCATCACGCCCGACATTTCGGACATGTGGTTCACGGCCGCGTCATTCGATTCGATGTAGGCGAAGCCGTCGAGAAACTCGCTTCCGAAGGTGAAGAAAAAGGTCGTGAGATCGTGAAGATTGTCGGCGTGAAGATCCATTCGGGCCTCTCCGTAGGGGCGTTGTTCGTATCGATACCGAAGTATAGCGGCTCGCCCGCCCGCAAGGGCCCGTCATCTTTGCGCCCCACAAGAAAAAGGGCCCCGATCGCGTGAATCGGAGCCCCCGAGCTGATCAGACGAAATTTTCAGCCGTTACTTCGCGAAGAAGTCCTTGCCGGCCTCCTTCGCCTTTTCGCGGTCGCCCGCGAGGACGATCGTGAGGTTTTCAGGGTCGGCGAAGCGGCGGATCGCCTTGTTGACGTCCTCGACCGTAAGCGCAAGGATCTGCTCTTCAACCTTCTTCGATTCGGTCCAGTCGAGACCGCGTTCGAGGTAGGAGGTCCAGGCCTGGGCCACGGCCGAGTCCTGGGCGCGGTTGACGGCGCGGGCGTCGAGCATGCCCTTCTTCGCGTCGGCGAGTTCCTCTTCGGTGATGCCGTCCTTCACGGCGCGGGCGAGTTCGTCCTTGAGACTCGCTTCGGCCTGCGCGATGTTCTGCGGCGCCACGATGGCGAGAACGCTCCAGCTCGCCGCATCGCCGTAGAACGGAATGCGGATGTTCGAGCCGGCACCGTAGGAGAGGCCTTCCTTCTGACGCAGACGCGTCACGATGCGGTTCGACAGCCCCGAGGAGCCGCCGAGGATGTGGTCGGCTACGAGAAGCGCCGCGCGGTCGGCGTCCTTCTGATTGGCCGGGAAGGCGACGCGCGCATAGAGCACCGCGTTTTCCTTTTCGGGCGTGTCGATCGTGATGCGGTCGGTCTTGACAGGACGGTATTCGCGCACGACGCGCTCGAACTTCACGGTCTTCGTCTTTTCGCCGACGATCTTCTCCGAGAGGGCCTTCTTCACGGCTTCTTCGTCAAAGTCGCCCACGACGGCGAAGTTCCCTTCGGTCGTCCCGAAGACGTTCTTGTACCAGTCCTTCACCTGATCGAGCGTCACCGCTTCGATTTCGGCAAGGAGTTCCTCGCTCGTTTCGGTGTGGCGCGGGTCTCCCTTCGGATAGGTGTCGAAGTGCTTCGTGATCGCGTCGGAAGCCTTCGTGCGCGGATCGTCGGAGCGCGCCTTGAGGCCCTGGATCATCTGGCTCTTAAGCGTTTCGAATTCCTTTTCCGGGAAGGTCGAACGGGTCATGAGATGACCGGCCAAGGCAATCGCGCCCGCCACGTGTTCGCGGTCCGTCGTAAAGGTGAAGGGCGAGCCCTCCATGCGGTTTTCCGTGAAGGCGCGGTCGATGTCGTCGCGCGTCATTTCGTCCGTTCCGCGCTGCAGCATCGCGGCGCCGAGCATGGAGACGGCCGTCTTCTTCGCCGACTCGAAGTCTCCGTTTTGGAGCTGCATCGAAACCGTCACGGTTTCGCCGCGCGAGGCCTTCGGAAGAAGCGCCGTCTTGATGCCGTCGATTTCGACGCGCTTCGTCGAGGCGTTGAGGTTGTCCTGCGAAGGATCGAAGGCCGCCACGGCCTTCCCTTCCGCCTTGAAGTCATACTTCTTCAACACTTCCTCGGCCGAGGGCGCGGGCGCGATTTCGGCGCGCTTGAGTTCCGTGGTCGGGATGTATTCGCCCACGACGCGGTTGTCGCGGACGAGATACTTCGCCGCGGCCTTGTTCACTTCGTCGACGGTGACGGAGGCGACTTCCTCGCGGTCGGCGAAGAAGAGACGCCAGTCGCCGAGCGCAATGTAGTCGCTCAGCCCCACGGCGAACTGTTCCGGATCGGCGAGCGCCCGATCGAACATCAGGGCCTGTTCGTTTTGCTGGAGCTTGAGCTCCGCCTCTTCGGCGGGCTTTTCCTTGAAGGCGTTTTCAATCGTCGAGACGAGCTTTTCGCGCACCGGAGCGAGGTCCTTATCCTTGTCGACCATCGCGCCGAACATCACGAAGCCCGGGTGCGAGCCAGGCGTCGTCCAGCCGAAGACCTGCGAAGCCATGCCGGTTTCGACGAGTTCCTTGTAGAGACGCCCCGTAGGCGTCGTGCCGAGGATCGAAACGCCCATGGCGAGCGGTTCGTAGTCGGGCGCGAGCGCCGCGGGAATGCGGTAGCCCACCGCCACGAGCTTTTGTTCGCCCGGACGGCGGATCGTGAAGAAGCGCTCGCCGTCGGCCGTGGGTTCCACCGTCCATTCATGAGGAAGCGTGCGGGTGGGCTTCGGGATCGGCCCGAAGTAGTCCTGCACCCAGCCGAGGACCGTCGGGACGTCGAACTTGCCCGAAACCGTCAGCACCGCGTTGTCGGGCTGATAGTAGCGGTGATAGAAGGCCTGAAGGTTTTCGATTTCGACGTTCTCGATGTCGGAGCGCGCGCCGATCGTGTTGCGCCCGTAACTGTGCCAGTCAAAGAGGACGGACTGCATGCGCTTCAGCATCACCGAAACGGGACGGTTTTCGCCCATTTCGTATTCGTTGCGCACCACGGTCATTTCGGTGTCGAGGTCCTTCTTCGCGATGAAGGCGTTCGTCATCGAGTCGGCCTGCCAGCCGAGCGCCCACTTCATGTTGTCGTCGGTGGCGGTGAAGCTCACGAAGTAGTTCGTACGGTCGAGCCACGTCGTGCCGTTCATGCGGAAGCCGCGCTTCGTGAATTCGGCCGTCGGATTGGGATAGTTCTTCGATCCCTTGAACATGAGGTGTTCAAGAAGGTGCGCCATGCCGGTCTCGCCGTAGTTTTCATGGCGCGACCCCACGAGGTAGGTCATGTTGACGGTCGCGGTCGGCTTGCTTTCGTCGGGATAGAGGACGACGCGCAGGCCGTTGTCGAGTCGGTATTCCGTGATGCCCTCCACCGTCGCGACGGCTTCGGGTTGTTTCTCTGCGTTCAAGTCTTTCTCCTTGGCTTGCACCGTCACGGTCGTGCCGACCGCGGCGAGTGCGCTCAACAGCAATATTTGTTTGAATGCGTGCATAGACGATTCTTCTCCCAAAAGAAAAGGAACCGTCCGCCCGGTCTCGGTCTCCGAGGGCGAACGATTCACAGTCGTACGCTCACTCTACGAGATGAAGCGCGCAAGAAGCTTACGGCCCTTCATCGAATCGTTTGCGAATGTTACCAAAACGCTCGTACCCTCAGAAAGGAGAGCGCAATGCGTCCGAACCGTCGGATTCGCCCCTCGGGCCCCTTGCTATAATTTCCTCCTTTCGATGAACCCAAGACCGTCAAAACGGCCCGCCATGCAGTTCCTCTTCGACCTCTTTCCCGTCATTCTCTTTTTCGCGTCCTTCAAGGGCTCCGAATTCTTCCCCGACGCGAGCGCCGAGTTTGCCTCGCTCGTTCTCACGAATCCCTCGCCCGAGCAGATCCCCGTCTTCGTCGCGACGATCGTGGCGATTCTCGCGACGATCCTGCAGGTCGCATGGCTCCTCGTGCGCGGCAAGGAGATCAAGCCGATGCTCTGGATCAGCCTCGCGGTGATCGTCGTCTTCGGGAGCCTCACGCTGTGGCTCCAAAACGAACTCTTCATCAAGTGGAAGCCCACGATCCTCTACTGGATTTTCGGGGCGATCCTCCTTTACGGCCGCGCGACGAACCGCAACTTCATCCAGTCGCTCCTCGGGGGCCAGATCGTCATGGAAAAGCGCGGCTGGCACATCATGCAGTGGTCCTGGATCGGCTTCTTCTTCGTCACCGGGATCGTCAACCTCCTTGTCGCCTACACGTGTTCGACCGACACCTGGGTCAACTTCAAGCTCTTCGGGCTCATGGGGATGACATTCATTTTTACAATTGGCGTAACCCTCTGTCTGGCAAAATACATGGTTGAGGGGCAAAATTCCTCGGATACGAAGGCCTGACAAAGGACTTCCCTTCTTTTATCCCGCCGGACCCGGTGGGCGGCGAACCCCGAACCGGAACCCGCCGCCCCGAGTCGGACCCAACAAAAGAGAAAAGATCATGCAGAAAAAACTTCTCGTTCTCGGCCTTGCCGCCCTGATGACCGCCGGTGCGGCCAACGCCGAACTGAAGGCCTTCAAGGTGAACGGCGAAACCGTTTCGGTCGCCGAACAGAAAGCCATCTACGACCGCGCCGTCCGTCAGGGTCAGCCCGCGAGTCCCGAACTCGAACGTCAGGTGAAGAACGCCCTCATCCAGCAGACGGTTCTCCTGCAGGAAGCCAAGAAGGCCAAGCTTGAAAGCCGCGCCGACGTGAAGGAAGCGATCAACGCCGCCCGCGAACAGGTCCTCATCAACGCGCTCATTCAGGACTGGGCCAAGGCCAATCCCGTTTCCGACAAGGACGTGAAGGCCGCCTACGACCGTCAGAAGGCCGCCTACGGCGACACGGAATACCAGGTCCGCCACATCCTCGTGAAGACCGAGGAACAGGCCAAGAACCTCATCAAGCGTCTCGGCAACAAGGGCGCCAACTTCGACAAGCTCGCCCAGGAATTCTCCGAAGACACGGGCAACAAGAACCAGGGCGGCCTTCTCGGCTGGGTCGTTCCGCGCTCCTATCCCGCCGCCTTCGGCGTGGCCTTCTCAGCTCTGAAGCCGGGCGAAGTCGCCCAGACGCCGATCCGCACGCAGTACGGCTTCCACGTCGTGAAGCTCGACGCCAAGCGTCCGGCGCAGCTCTTCCCGGCCTACGAAAGCCAGGCTCCGCAGCTCAAGAACGCGCTCACGAACCAGCGCATGCAGCAGCACTTCCTCGACCTCGCCAAGAAGGCCAAGGTCGAATAATCCGAAGTCTGCGCACGACGAATCAGGGCGAAGCTCCTCGCGGGGCTTCGCCCTTTCTGTTGTCTGCGCCGGAGCCGTCCGTTGACGGCTCCGAGTTTTCCCTTCCGCTTACTTCGCGGGCTTGATGAGCGCTTCGGGCACCAAAGGATTGCAGTCGATGAGCTGAAGGTCCTTCACCATCTTGATCGTCCCTTCCTTGTACTTCTTGAAGTGGGCGGTCCCGATGTGGTGCTTGTAGGCCGCGTCGTCCGCGTAGATCTCGAGAATAGTGAACTTCGTCGGATCCTTCTTTTCCTGCACGCTGTAGAGAACGCGAACGCCCGGTTCGTTCTTCATCGATTCGCGTCCGACTTCCGCGGCGAAGACCTTGTAGGCCTCGACCTGCGCGGGATCGACCGTAATCTTGGAGAGCCGCACGATGTTGCCGGCATAGGGGTCCGCCGTAGGAGCGGCGGTGCCCGCAGCCATCACCGCGGACGAGGAAAGAAGAACGCAAAAGAGAGCGGAAGACAAGGTTTTGCGGATCATGTTGTCACCCTTCATAAAGTTGCAGAGAAATATTACTGAGACCGCGGCTCACCCGCGCGTCGCCGTCTTGGCGTAGGCCGCGGCCGCGGGGCCGGCGATGAGCGCCCCCGCGATGACGTCGCACAGACGCGTCGAAATCGAGCCGCAGGTGGAACCCGCCGCGTAGAGTCCGGGCAAGGGCGAATCGTCCGCGGCGCGAAGCACCCGGAAGTCGGAATCGACTTCGAGACCGCCTTCCGTCTTGAAGGCGACGGGCCAACAGGGCGTCGACACGTAGAAGGGCCCCTGAAGCGCACGGAAAAGCCTGTCCTTTCGCCCGAAGGCCGTGTCACCCTTCCCCGCTGCGGCGTCGCGGTTGATTTGGGCGACCGTCTTTTGGAGACCCGTCGGATCGACGCCCGCAAGGCGCGCCGCCTCTTCAATCGTGTCGGCCTTGAAAAGGGCCTTTTCCTTCAGAAGCGCGTCGTAATGCCAGCGCGCGGCGCCCGGACCCTTGAAGGTCGCCTCATCGATCACCACGTAGGCGCCGTCGATCTTTTGCCGGAAGCACTCGAGCGCGCAGCCCGCATAGCGAGAAGCGTGTTCGTCGCAGAAGCGCCGCCCCGCCTTGTCGACGAGATAGGCGGTGTCGGTGTCGAAAAGAATCCAGGAGGGACTCTTCGTACCGGGCTTTGGCGCGGCAAAGAGCTTCGGCATGGATTCCATGTCTTCGATCGCGGCGCCCGCAAGACGTCCGAGACGAATGCCGTCTCCGTCGTGTCCCGGAGGAACGCCCTCGCCGATCGCCGAAAAGCCCTTCGGGATCGAAGCCCACACGCGCTTGTAGCGGCGCAGGTATTCGGCGTTGTCGATGAAGCCGCCCGTCGCGAGAATCACGGCGCCGGCGCGCACGCGAAGGAGCTTCCCGTTGACCGTCGCTTCGAGGCCCGTGACGCGCACGCTTCGTTCGGGCGCGTCCTTCGAGTCGTCAGGAACCGTCAAAAGCTTCGTCACGCGGGCGTTCGTGCGGAAGTCGACGCCGAGGCGCTTCGCCTCTTCGAGGGCCGCCTGCGCGAACTTCGGCATGGAGCCCGGTTTCGAAGCAAGAAGGAAGGGCTGCCCCGGGTTCACCGGGTGGAATTCGATTCCGAAGGACGCCACGAATTCCGCCGCCGCGGCTGAATGTTCGGCGGAACGGCGAAGAACGCGCGGATCGTGCTTCATACGCTCGACGCGTCGCCCGAGAATCCCTTTCTCGCGCTCTCGGTGTCCCTCGACATGACGGTTCTGATGGAGTACGCCGGCGCGCTCGCCTGGTCGCACAAAGTTCCCAAGAGCTCGGACCTGCCCAACGGCGTGCACGTCATTCGACCCGACGAAGACCTCGCCGAAGGATTCCTTCTTCTCCTGCGGCTCCTCGAGCGCCCCGCCCTCGTTTCTCTTCGGGCGCCGCTCTTTTTGCGCAATCTCCACGCCCTGCTTCTCGACTCTTCCTGCGGCGCTTCGCTCCGCGCGCTCGCCTGCGCGGGAACGGAAGGCCACGCCGTTCTCAACGCCGTGACCTGGATCCGCTCGAACTATTCCGACTCCTGCTCGATCGAGACGCTCGCCTCGCACGCAAACATGTCGAACGCCACCTTCCACCGGCATTTCCGGCAGGTGACGGGGTTTTCTCCCCTGCAGTTCCGAAAGCGCGTGCGGCTCTTCGAGGCGCGCCGAATGCTCCTGGCGCGCGAAGTGAACGTCACGACGGCGTCGTACCGGGTGGGCTACGAGAGTTCCGCGCAGTTCGTGCGCGACTACAAGAGCCTCTTCGGCGATTCGCCGCTTCGCGACATCAAGCGCCTCCGGGAAGCGGGCGCCGAAGCGTAATCGATTCGGCAACCGCTCCGGCGCAGGAAAGAAACGCCCGACAAGAAAAGCGGCCGACGCTTCGCCGACCGCTTTCTCTCAATCCGTCATAACAATGCGCCCTCAACGGGGACGCGGACCGAAACCGGGACCGGGGCGTCCGCCCGGACCGGGACCGGGTCTGCCGGGACCGCCCGAACCGCCCGGACCGCCGCCAGGACGACCGCCCCGCGGAGGCGGCGGACGATGAGCCCAATGATGGCAGCCCGTCAAAAGCGTGGTGGCGCCCAAAGCCGCGGCGGCCGCGAAAGCGAAGAAAAGGCGTCTCGATTTTTGCATCTGCGTCTCCTTCTGAAAATCGTCCGGAAGAGTGCGCCCGCAGCCAAAAGAATCGCGACGGGCGACTCCCTTTCCTGCATCTTCTCAAAAGAAAGGTAAAGAGACCACCCGCAAGCTGCAAGGAAACGTTGCAAACGGCTACGAAAATAGTTTTGGACGACGTTTTCCCGCCCGAAGACAAAAAAATCCCGGCCGTTTCCGACCGGGAGAATAAGGAGACCCCGGAAGCGCTCGGCGAAGCCATCCAATCTTCCTCACCGTTGCTCCCCTCGCCGACCCCTCAGCGAGCTTCGCGGAGCGTGCGCTTCCTGTTGACGTGTATCTTCTCACATTTGAGAATGATTATCAAGTGCGTTTTGTGTGAATTTGTTTCCGGAACGTTCCTATCGACGGCGCATCGTTCTCTTTCGACCGCATTTCGTTCTCTACGTTGAGAGAATCCGGGCAAAAAAACTCCCGACCGTTTCCGACCGGGAGTGAAAGGAGACCCCGGAAGCGCTCGGCGAAGCCATCCATTTCTTCGCCGTTGCTCCCCTCGCCGACCCCTCAGCGAGCTTCGCGGAGCGCGCGCTTCCTGTTGAGGTGCATCTTCTCACATTTGAGAATGATTATCAAGTGCGTTTTGTGAAGATTTGTATCCGACGTATCCCGTGTTTGCGATGAAACCCGATTCCTTGCGTCCGCAGGTCTTTTCGGGCAGGATGAGAGAAGCCCCGCGATCCCGACCCGTTCCGACTTTTCTTTCGCCCATGGCCTTTTTCTCCACCGCCGAACTTCCGATTCTCACTTCGATCCAGTCGCTTCGCACGCCCTGGCTCGATTCGATCGTGTACGGCTATTCCGCGCTCGGAAACTTCGGGGCCGTCTGGATCGTTCTCGCCCTCGTCGCCCTTTTTCTTCCGCGCCTGCGAAAAATCGGCTGGGAGATTTCCATTGCGCTCGTCCTGCACCTCTTTACGGTGAACTTCTTTTTGAAGCCCTGGATCGACCGCACTCGTCCCTGCGACCTCTCGCCGCTCACGGATCCCCTCCTCTCCTGCTTGACCGACGGCTCCTTCCCGTCGGGGCACACCGGAGCGGCCTTCGCCGTGGCGGGCGTCTTTTTGCTCAACCGCCATCCGGCGGCCCCGTGGCTCCTCCTTGCGGCGCTCCTCATGGGACTCTCGCGGCTCTACCTTTACGTCCACTTCCCGAGCGACGTCCTTATCGGCGCGGTCGTGGGGCTTTTTCTCGCCTTCCTTTCCGTCGCAGTCGTCTCGCGGTTTTATCCGCGAAAAGGGCATCCCTAAGCGAAGCGTTTCGCCGCTATACTTTCGAGTTCGATCCGGCCTCTCGGCCACGTTTTCATTCCGAGGTGACGACTCATGCCCTTTTGCGCCCAGATTCTCGATGCGGCTCTCTTTCTGCCCGGTGTTTCGGCTCCGGTGACCGCCGACTTTTCCTGGGATCCGCAGGCGGACGCCGTCCCGGGCGCGAAGGCCGTCCCCGCGGGACTGCGCCGTCGTCTCTCGCCCCTCGGAAAGGCCGCCGCCGAAGCGCTTTTTTCGCTCGACGCCTTCCGAAACGAGACGAAAGCCCAAACCGAGGACGACGCCTGGGTCTTTTCCTCCCGTTGGGGAGACCTCGACGCCTCCGTCGCCCAACTTCGGTCGCTCGCCGGCGGAGAGGATCTCTCCCCCATGGCCTTTGCGACGTCGGTGCACAACGGGATCGCCGGACAGCTTTCGATCGCCGCGAAGCACACGGGTTTCGTGACCGCAATCGCGGGCGGCGACGCCCCCTTTGCGCGGGGCTTTGAGACCGCCGCGGCGCTCCTCGTCGACCATCCGCGCGTGCACTTCGTACTCTATGATCAGGGCGTCGTTCCCGAGGATCCGAAGCGCTATGCCGCGGCCTTCACGCTCGCGAAGCTCGATCCCACGCCCGACGAAAAGGGCTACGCCGACTACCTGCGCGGTCCGGTTCTGACGCTCGAGCGAAAGACGGACTTGAAGGGCCTCCCCGATCCCGTCGACACCGCCGCGAAGGACGATTCGGGCGCTTCCGAAGTGCTTGCCATGATCCGCTGGCTTGTCGACGCCGAAGCGCCCGCCCTTGCGACGCCCTGCGGCGACGCCCGGCGGGTCTTCGCGAAGAACGCACCGCTCACGAATCTCCGAGTGCTTGCCTGACCGGCCGATCTTTCCTCTTTTTCCCGAAGCTCTTCCAACAGACGCAATTTCTCACAGGACCCCATGCAATGACCCGACCGCGCCGCCTTCCGCGACCTCTCCTTTTGCTCTGCACGGGGTTTCTCTTTCTCGTCTTCGGGCTCGCGGGCCTGCTCTTTTACTTTCCCTTCGGGCCCTGGCTTCGTCTGCGCCACAATGACCCGGGCGAGCGCACGCGCGCGGCGCGCCGCATCGTTTGCTCCTGGTTCGGGATTTTCGTAAAGCTCTGCGACCGGCTCGGCGCCGTGCGGGTCGTCGTGAAGAACCCCGAAGCCTTTGAACGCCCCGGACAGATCTTCGCTCCGAACCATCCGTCCCTGATCGACGTCGTGGTGCTCCTCTCTTTGCTTCCGAACGGAACGACCGTCGTGAAGAAGGCGCTTCTCGGGAACTTCTTCACCCGCGCGCCGATCCGTGCGGCGGTGTATCTCGCGAACGACCTCGGCGCCGAGGCGCTCGATCGCGCCCGCGAAGAACTCGCTTCCGGCGCGTCCTTCGTGATCTTTCCCGAGGGCACTCGCACGCCCCACGACCTGAAACCGGGCGAAGCGCCGAGGCTGCACCGCGGGGTCGCCGTGCTGGCCCTTGAAACGAAGACGCCTCTGACACCCGTTCGCATCACGGCCGAACCCCGGTGGCTCACGAAGGAAGTGGCCTGGTGGCACCTTCCCGAGACGCCGATGACGCTTACCGTCGAAGCCCTTCCGAGCCTACCCGTGGAACCCCATCTGAACCGCTATAATGGACGGATTGTTTTGGCGGCCCGCTCCCTGATGCGGGACTGTTCCTCGGCGCTTTTCACGCCGGAAACCCACTGAGACCTGAAACTTCAAATGAACGATCAGCAAACCCTGGAAGACGAAATCAAGGCCCTCATCGTGCGTTCGCTCAACCTCGAGGACGTTCGCCCCGAAGAAATCGAAACCGACGCGCCGCTCTTCGGCGAAGGGCTCGGGCTCGACAGCATCGACGCACTCGAACTCGGCCTCGCGCTCAAGAAGGCCTACGGGATCACGCTCACGGCGGAAAGCGAAGAGGCCCGCCGCGTCTTTACCTCCGTCGCCACGCTTGCCGAATACATCGCGGCCCACCGCGCTTGAGTTGCTGAGAATGACCGAAAACAAAATGCAAAACCTCACCCCGACCGAAGCCAAGGTCTACGACGCGATCTGCGAAATCCTGACGGGCGACTTTGAAATCCCCGCCGAAAAGCTTCGCTGGGACGGGCTTCTTTACGAAGACTACGACATCGATTCGATCGACGCCGTCGACATGATCGTTCAGATGCGCCCGCACCTGAACGGCAAGCGCCTCGCCCCGGAAGACTTCAAGTCCGTGAAGACCCTCGGCGACGTCGTCCGCGTGATCGCGCGCGTTCTCGACGAACCCGCCGCCTGATTCCGATTCATGACGAAGCGGGCAACGTCCTCGAAGTGGGCACCCGTCCTGGCGGGTGCCCTTTTTGCGCTTTTGGCGATCCTCTACCCCTTCTGGGCCCATTGGGGCCTGACAAACTGGGGCGTGGCGCCCGTGGCGGGACTTCTCGCCCTCATGGCGCTCGGGCGCGCCGCCTTTTCCCGCGACCCGATGACGCTCGCTTCGGGCGTTCTCGCCCTCGTTCCCGCCGCGGTGGGCTTCACGACCGAGCGCGACGAAGCGCTTCTCTTTTATCCCGTTCTCATGAACGCCCTCGGGCTCGTCCTCTTTGCGGGGAGCCTCAGGACGCGCCCGATCATCGAGCGCTTCGCTCGCATGAAGCACCCCAACCTTCCGCCCGAAGGCGTGCGTTGGTGCCGCAAGGTCACCGTCGTCTGGTGCGTCTTCTTCGTTCTGAACGGCTCCGCGGCGCTCGCCACCGTGCTCTCGGGCGACCGCGACCTCTGGACCCTCTACAACGGGTTCGTGAGCTACCTTCTCATGGGTCTTCTCTTCGCGGGCGAATGGCTCCTGCGCCCGAAGGCCCCCACTTCCTGAGTTCCGATCATGTCCTGCGCCGATACCGACCGCCCGTTCTTTACGCCTGCCGAACTGCGCCTTGCGCGCAGACTCGACGCCGACTTCGCCGCGTCCGACCTTCCCTGGGGCTGGGACGAAGACCGACGGGTATTTCTCACGAACGACGACTTCCGTCTGCGCGCCTTCGCCTGGCGCGAAGCGGCCGCGGCTCTCGTCTCCCGAGGCGTTGAAGCGGTGCTCCTTCACTCGGAAGAAACGCTCGCGATCGCACCCGCGCTCTTCGGTTGCTGGTCGGCGGGACTCGAGACGCTGCTCACGGGCCGAGCCGACCGCGAAATTCTCGAAGAGGTCCGCCGCTCGGGCCTTCGCATCGCGCTCGGGCTCGACTTCGAGCGCTTCGCCGAACCGGACGACGCCGTCCTTCGCCCCGTCGAACATCCGACGCTCGTCGACCGTCCCGAGCCGATCGACACGGACCGCGTTCTTCTGTCCCTCTGGACCTCGGGGAGCACGGGCGAACCCAAGCGCGTTCCCAAGCGCCTTTCGCAGTTCTTTACCGAGTGCGAGGCGATCGACCGCACGATTTCGATCGAGTCGGGCCTGGCCGCGGACGAAACGGCGCTCGTCTTCGCGACGGTGACGCATCAGCACATCTACGGGCTCCTCTTTCGTCTCGGATGGCCGCTCCTCGGGCGCGGGATCGTGACGAACCGCCGCCACCACTTCCCCGAAATGCTCGCTCGGGCGATGAGCGAAGCGCCCTCTGAAGAAGCAGACCGGGCACTCCCTCTCTTCCTCATTTCCTCTCCCGCCCACTTGACGCGCTTTACGCAGCCGGAACTCTTCGCCGACGTGCGCGACTGCGTGGCCCTGAGCGTTTCGTCCGCGGGTCCCCTGCCGCCCGAAGGGGCGCTCGCCGCCTACCGCGCCTTCGGCGCCACGCCTTACGAAATCCTCGGCTCGACCGAAACGGGCGGGATCGCCGGACGCCGCCGCATCGTGACGCCCGAAGGCGACGTGGAGACGCCCGATTGGGTGCCGACCCCCGGCATGACGGTCGGTATCGAGGGAAACGCCGAACCGAAAACGGGCGACGAAGGCCTTCTGACCCTTACGTCCGCACAGCTCGAACACCCGACCGAAACCGGGGCCGACCGCATCCGCGCGACGAAAGTCCGCGGGGGCGCCGTGCTCGCCTTCATGCTCCTCGGGCGCGCCGACCGCATTCTCAAGGTCGAAGGAAAGCGCTTCTCGGGTGACGCGATGAAGCGTGCGATTCTGGAGGCCGCCAGGCTGCCCGACGGCCGACCGCTCTTTGCAGACGCCCGCGTCCTCGTGACGAAGCGAGAACGCGAAGAAACGGCCGTCGCGGCGGTCCTTGCCGAAGACGCTCTGCCTCAGGTGCTCGCCTCGGGCAAGTCTGCGATCCTTCGCGATCTGCGGCGAGTCCTTTCCGAATCCTTCGACGCCGTGACGCTTCCGCGCCGCCTGCGGCTCGTGACGGCCTTTCCCGTGAACGCCCAGGCGAAAGTCACGCGCGACGCCCTTTTGGCGCTCTTTAACAAAACCCGCCCCGAGTGGCTCACGCTCACGGACGGCGTCGCGGACGGCGTGCGCACGGTGCGGCTTACGGCCGAAATGCGCCCGACGCTCGAATGGTTCTCGGGACACTTTCCGGATCTTCCGATTCTCCCGGGCGTCGCTTCGCTCGAACTCGTGCGGCGCGCCGTCGAAACGCTCCGCGGCGCGTCGGCCGAAGTGCTGTCGCTTCGCAACCTCAAATTCAAGTCGCCCCTTTTCCCGGGCGAGCGCGTGATTTTGACGCTTCGGTTCACGCCCAAGGAAGACGGCGACGACGTCGCCTTCACCTGGGCGCGGCCGCCCAAGGACGCCTGGAAAGCCCTCTCGGACCTGCCGCCAAACGAAGCGCAAATGGCGTATGATCGGCTTTCCCAATCCGCCGAAATCACCGCACAGGGTACCCTTCGCATTCACTTTGCCTGAGTCGATTCGCCACATGTCGTCCGATCTGCAGTCCGCCTTCCGCCCGGCCGCCGTCGTTCCCTGCTACAACCACCCGAAAACGGTGGGCAAGGTCGCGGCCGCCCTGCGCCGCCTCGGTCTTCCGGTCCTTCTCGTCAACGACGGCTCGAACGCCGAAACGCGCGCGGTGCTCGACGCCCTTGCGCAGGCCGACAGCGGCATCATGGTGATTCACCGTCCGGAAAACGGCGGCAAGGGCGCGGCCTGTCTCTCGGGCTTTCGCGCGGCCGCCAAACGCGGCTTCACGCACGTCCTGCAGGTGGACGCCGACGCGCAGCACGACCTCTCGGAAATCCCGAACTTTCTGCGCGTCGCCCTGAACGATCCGAAAAGCCTCGTCTGCGGCTATCCGATCTACGACGAAACGGTCCCGAAGGCGCGTCTTTTCGGACGCAAGATCACGAACTTCTGGGTGGCCGTCAACGGCCTTACGCTCGGAGTGGAGGACGCCATGTGCGGTCTTCGCGTCTATCCCGTCGCGGCGCTCGAACGCCTGCGGGGCGTGCGCATGGGCCAGCGGATGGACTTCGACCCGGAAATCCTCGTGCGGCTTTTGTGGCTTCCCGTCACGGTGCGAAACGTCCCCGTGCACGTGACCTATCCCGAAGACAGCGTCTCGCACTTCGACATGGTGGAGGACAACGTCCGGATCAGCCTCATGCACACGAAGCTCTGCTGCGGGATGCTCATTCGCCTGCCGGTCCTTCTCGTGCGCAAACTCCGCCACGCGCTCTCCGGAGCCGATTCGTGACCCGGAACACCGAGCACTGGTCGCGCCGCGCCGAATGCACCTCGGTCGTGGGGATCCGCTTTCTTCTCGCCGTGCACCGCCTCTTCGGACGCGCGCCCTTCCTGACGGTCCTCGCACCCGTCCTTCTCTTTTACTGGGCGACGCGCCCGGATCTTCGCCGCACGTCCTTTGCGTGGCTCGAAGCCGCGGGCCGTCCCGCGACGCACCGCGAGGGTCTCAAGCGCCTCACGCACTTTGCCGAAGCCATGACGGACGGCTTTCTCGCCGCGGCCGGGAGACTCAAGCCCTCGGACCTTCTCGTCGAAGGCGACGAAATCTTCCGAAACGATCCGCCCGACCGGGGCTGCGTCATCCTCACTTCGCACACGGGTTGCCGCGAGATTCTGCAGGTCGCCTCGGCTTCCGCGACCGACCACCCGATCGTCGTGCTCCAATACACCTCGCACGCGCGGCGCTTCAACGAACTCCTCGCGCAGGCGGGCGCCCCCAAGGCGAACCTCACCTTCTACGAGGTTGACGACGTCACGCCCGCGCTCGCCGTCGAATTGGACGACCTCGTCCACCGCGGCGCCTACCTCGTGATCGCGGGAGACCGCGTCCCGACTGGGAGCGAAAAGGCGACGGTCGAATGTCCTTTCTTCGGACACAGCGCGCACTTTCCTTCGGGCGGCGCCTTTCTGGCGATGCTCCTCAAGGTGCCGCTTCGCATGATGACGGCGACCCGCACGGACGCCCCCGAGGGTCCGCGCTACCGCGTGCGCTTCGAGGCGCTCGCCGACGACCTCTCGGGCCCGCGCTCGGGGAGAAAGGCGAGGCTTGAAGCCGTGATGCGCCGCTATGCGTCGCTCCTCGAAGCCGAAATGCGCGCGCACCCTTACGACTGGTTCAATTTCTTTGACTTTTGGGAACAACGCTGATGCCGCACCGCTTCGTTCGCACGCCGATCCTTCGTCCGCTCCTTGCCTTCATTCTTTCCGCGGGTCTTGCAGGCAGCGCCCTGGCCGTCACGCCCGACGAAGTCGTCGCCCGCTGGGGTGCGGACAGCGTCCCCACCTCGGGGCGCTTCACGGAACTGCGCACGATTCCGAGCTTTCCGAAGCCCCTTCGCTCCGAAGGACGCTACGACGCGGTGCCGGGCGAGCGGATTCTCTGGGCGATCGAAAAGCCCTTTCCCACGACGATCGAAATCCGTCCCGACCGCGTGAGCGTCACGACTCGAAGCGGGACCTCGGAAAAGCGTCTGCCGAGCACGGAGGCGGCGGGCTTTTTCTTCGCGCTCGTTTCGGGGGACGTCGCGCGTCTTTCCGAACGCTTTGATCTGACGGCCGAAGAAAAGGAGGGCCGCGTCACGCTCACCGCGCGCCCCAAAAGCGACGTCCTTCGCGAATTCGTCCGGGAACTGCGCCTTTCGGGAGACAAAATCCCCGACACCTGCGTCATCGTGAATCCGCGCGGCGAAACGTCCGAGATCACGCTCACGCCCTCGGCATCCTCCCAAAAGGAAAGTCTGCCGTAAGTTTTCCGCGCGACAATATCTTCACTTTTCTTTTCTGAGGTATGCCATGCAACGTACGGTTCTCGCCATGACCGCCGCCCTTTCGCTTCTCGCGGGCTGCGCGTCGCAGGTGACGTCCAACCCCAAGACGGGCGTTCCGGTCATTCAATACGAACAAAAACCCTTCACGCCCGACATCGAACGCGTGCGCGCCTCGACGACCGCCTACCATCCGACGCTCACGGTGGGCGAAGCCTTCGACCGCTATCAGTTCTGCGAATCGCCTTCGCGCCTCTGGGAAGAGTTGGAGCCGGGCAGCATCGAATTTTCCTGCAAACTCGTTCCTGGCGGGATCTTCCAGGTATACTGGGCCGCCGACAAAGAGGGCGTCCGCCTTCGTAGCGTGACGGTGACGACGATGGCCGACGCCGAATTCGCGGGGATCGACTTCCGCCGCGACGACGCCCAGGCGATTCTGAAGCGCGTCGTCGAAAACCGGCTCCCGCCGCTCGACTGAGATCAGCTACCCCCCAAGCAGTACGGACCGCCTCCCAAAAGGACGGTCCGTTTTGCTATCCGGAGAAACTCTCGGAGGGCGCCCGAAGGACGCCCACCCCGACGGTCTTTGCCGTCAGGCCGTGTAAAGACGCACGGCCTCGGTGAGCACCGCCGCGCCCGCGAGGAAGTCGTCCGTTTCGACCGCTTCGTCGGGATTGTGCGAACCGTTGGCGTTCGCGATGAAGACCATGGCGAACGGGATCTTCTCGAGCCCGAAGGTCTGCGCGTCGTGTCCCGCGCCCGAAGGTTCGTGGATTACGGGAATGCCGAGTGCGGCCGCGCCCTCTTCGAGCTTCGCCATGAGTTCGGGGTCGCTCTCCATCGGTTCGTTGCGCCCCGCGGGGTCGAATTCGAAGCGAACGCCGTGGAAGGCTTCAAGACGCTTGGCGTCTTCGTAGAAGTCGTAAATGAAGCCTTCGCGCGTCTCGGCCGAAAGCGAACGCGCATCCAGACTGAAGCGGACGTGTTCGGGAACCTTGTTGAAGATCGCCGTCGGATCGGTTTCGAGAATACCGGTCGTAAAGACGAGGTCTTCGCCCTTCGCGACCCGCTGGCTCCAACGCTCCCAAGCGCCGGCGACAAGTCGCGTCGTTGCGGCGAGCGCGTCGTGCCGGAAGGGAAAATCAATCGCGCCCGCATGGGCGGGCTCGCCCCAGCAGTGAATCATGCGGTGGTAGACCATCCCGCGGATCCCGGTGACGAGTCCCACGCGGGGACCGCCCGGCTGCGTGAGACGCACGCCCTGCTCGATGTGGAGTTCCAGGAAGGCCGCGATCGACTTCGGGTCGACGACGGGCGTTCCCGACGAAAGGCGCGCCACGTCGTAGCCCAGCGCCGTCAAGCGTTCGGCAAGGGTCGGAGAGTCCGGCGTCCAGCGGCGGCCGAGATCCGCTTCCGAAAGTTTCCCCATCATCGCGCGGGAGCCAATGAGGCCCTGCTCCTCGCAGCGAAGCGCCGTCACGACGATGTCGCGCGCGGGCGCGACGCCCCGCGCCTGCAAATCCCGCACGACGAGAAGCGCCGCGGTGATGCCCGCGAGCCCGTCGAAGTTGCCGCCGTCCAAGACGCTGTCGGCGTGACTGCCGCAAAAGAGGCCGGGCAGCGTCCGGTCGCGCCCGGGAAGGCGCATCAGAAGATTGCCCGCGGCGTCGCGGGAAGTTTCCAGTCCGAGCGCGCGGCCTTCCTCTTCTAGGGCGTCGAGCACGCGGTCCTCCACTTCCGAATAACCGAAGCGCGTCACGCCACGGTTCGGGGCGGGCGAAGCCGAGAGCGAGCGGATTTTGGCAAAGAGCGACTCCGCGTAGGCGCGGTGCGCCTCGGCGAAACGGGTAAAGTCCGGGGTTTCCATGGCAATTTCCTCAGAAAATGACGAGTGTCTTTCAAGGATACGGCCTGCGGCTCCTATCCGCCATGAGACAAAGGTCGTAGGGCGAACGAAACGTCCTGTCGCGCAGTAAAAAAGGAAAAGGAAGAAAGATCCCAGACGAAAAATCAAAAAAAAAGCCCGCAACGAGCTCAATTGGGAAGAGGCGCGAGCATCGTTGCGGGTACAACGAACGGACGTTTTGATTTACGCGAGCACCGGCACCCAGGATGCCAGGAGGAAAAGCGTGTTCCAGAGGAGAGTCGGAACACCGGTCGAGCGAGAGAGACCGTGATAAAGCTCGACCTATCGGGTGCGGGCTCAGAGAGAGAGGAGCGTAACCGTCCGTTCGAACTCCATCCTACAGCATCCCTACCCCCCATTCCGTACACAAATCCACTTATATTGATTTCGATCAAAAATCATGAAGGCTTTCCCTCGTCTCCGCCGGATTTGTAGTCTTTTCCTTACAACTTCTAGGCTTGCAGGGACTTTTAAGCCCGCTTCCACCAAGCGAAATCTTTACATTCGGGAAATCCCTCCCGTTCATGAGCTACGTCCAAAGAACTAAAAAAGAGGACGCTTACCATCCCTCGGGCAATCGATAGAATATCCGCATTCCATTGCTCAAAACATCGAACCGAATGACTCCAACCATTTTTCATCCCCTCGCCGACCTGATGGCCCGACGCGGCACGGTCGTGATCGACGGCGCCATGTCGACGGCGCTTGAAGCGCTCGGCGCCGACCTGAACGACCCGCTTTGGACCGCGAAGGTTCTTCTCGAAAAGCCCGAACTCATCACGGAAGTGCACCGCCGCTACTACGAAGCGGGCGCCGACGTGGCGATCACGGCCTCCTATCAGGCGACGCCCGCGGGATTCGCCCGCAAGGGGCTCGACGCTGCGCGCTCGCGCGAACTCATCACGCTCACCGCGAAGCTCGCCGTCACGGCGCGCGACGAAGCCGCGGCCCGTCATCCCGACCGCGCGGCGGATCTGCTCGTGGCGGGTTCGATCGGCCCCTACGGCGCCTACCTGGCAGACGGGAGCGAATACCGCGGCGACTATCGCTTGACCGACGAGGAATTCTCCCTCTTTCACCGCGACCGCATTGAGGCCCTCGTCGAAGGCGGCGTCGACCTCTTCGCCGTCGAAACGCAACCGAAGCTCTCGGAAGTTCTCGTCGCGCTCGACGAAATCGAACGCGTCGGGAAGACCGCCTGGGTGACCTTCTCGATCCGGGACGGCGACCGTCTCGCCGACGGCACGTCGCTCTCCGAAGCCGCCAGGAAGGTGGGTGAACGGGACTGCGTGGACGCGGTCGGCATGAACTGCGGTCCGCGCGAAATCGTCGCGCCCGCGCTCGACCGTCTCGCCGAAAGCGGCAAGCCCTTGATCGTCTACCCGAATTCCGGCGAAACCTACGATCCCTCGACGAAGACCTGGCACTCGCCCGTGCACGGCGCGGGCTGGGACAGCTTCGTTCCGCTCTGGGAGCGTAGGGGCGCCCGCTGCATCGGCGGCTGCTGCCGAACGCTCCCCGCCGACATCGCGCAGATCGCCAAGCTCATCCGCGGCTGATTTCCGCGACCGTCCGACAATAGAAATCCCGGCGCCGAAGCTTCGACGTCGGGATTGTCGTTTCCGAGGCTTTTGCCGGACGGCTCAGAGCGCGTTCCAGCGCTCCACCGCGCCGTCTCCGCCCTCCTCTTCGTCGACCGTGCGGCGCAGATAGTTTTCTCGAAGGGACAAAAGGCGCGTCGTGTCCTCGACCATTTCGCCCAACACCGTCCAGTTCCTCGACTCGCCCGCCGCGTGCATGCGGGTGAAGTTCATAGAAATCTGCTCGTTTTCCAAAGGGGTCGGATAACCCAGGTCGCTCACCGCAAATTCGCAGCGGCCGGCGAGTTCCAGAAGTTTGATCCGAAGCTCGGGATTTTCGATCGCGCCCGCGATTTCACGCGCCTCGGCGGCCCAGCTGCGGGGACCGCGGCTTCGTTCGACCAACTGCAGGAAGGGCCGCGCGTAACGGCGGTCGATCCAGGCGTGCATCGCGGCCGAGAGCCCCAGAACGACCGAGAGCAGGTAGAGCGACACCCCGAAGCTCGGGTCGCTCTTCGAGCAGAAGATCATCACGCCCCCCATCGCGACGCAGAAGGCCGCGACGAAGAGAAGCCGCTCGAACATGATGCTCGGCTGCGACGCCCCCGCGTCCGCCGTCATCGGATAAATCACGTTGGCGCACCAGAGCCCGAGAAGGGCGAATCCGAGCGGATAGGCCCAGAAGTGAAGAAATTCGTCGCCGCAGATCGCGACGCCCGAAAAAAAGACGAGCGCGCCCGCGGCCGCGGCGAGGAGTTTGCGAAGCGAAGGGGAAGCCATGCGTCGGTGAAAAGTCGTTTTCGAAAGACTCAAGGATAACGCACCGGCATGCGAAATAGCTCGTCGAATACATACCAAGGGAGGTAGCAGCGGGAAATTTTTCCCTCCAAAATGGTATGCATTGCGGCACTGCGGTGCCGCGCCACACTCGAAGAGGAATACACCATGCAGAAGACCCTTCTCGCCGCGTCCGTCGCGCTCGCCCTGAGTTCGACTGCGTACGCCGCGCCCACCTTTACGCCCGGCACCTACAAGGCCGAAGCCGCCGGCATTCACGGTCCCGTCGCCGTGGAAGTCACCTTCTCGAAGGACAAGATTGAAAAGATCGCCGTCGTGAGCCAGCAGGAAACGCCGGGGATCGGCACGCTCGCCGTCGACGCCCTTCCCGCCAAGATGGTGGAAGTGCAGTCGCCCAAGGTCGACGCCGTTGCGGGCGCCACGATCACCTCGAACGCCATCCGCACGGCCGTTGAAGCCTGCGTGAAGCAGGCGGGCGTGGATCCGGCGACGCTCGTTCCGCTGGCTTTGAAGAAGGCCGCCCGTGAAGAAACGCTCACGACCGACGTCGTGATCGTGGGCGGCGGCGGAGCCGGTATGTCGGCGACGATCCGCACGCGCATGAACGGTCTCGACGCGGTGCTCGTCGAAAAGATGCCCTTCATCGGCGGCGCCGCCTCGATTTCGGGCGGTCAGGTCGTGGCCCAGGGCTCGAAACTCCAGAAGGCCTTCGGCGTCAAGGACGACTCCGTCGAATCCATGATGAAGGACTTCCTTGCGAACGGGAACAACCTCAACGACCGTGAAAAGCTTCGCCTCTACGCCGAAAACGTGGGCGCCACGATCGACTGGCTCCACGACGACGTGGGCGTCAAGATCGTCCCGAACAACCTTCCCTTCCTCGCCGAATACTCGCACCGCCGCGCGGTGGAATTCCAGGGCGGTGCCGGCAAGATGGCCGAACACCTCCGTCAGGTGATCGGCTCGAACGGCGCCAAGGTGCTCTACAACACCAAAGTTGAGAAACTCATCGTTGAAAACGGCGCGGTTGTCGGCGTGAAGGCCGTCGACGCGAATTCCGGCGTCACCTACACGATCCGCGCGAAGAAGACCCTTCTCACGACGGGCGGCTACGGCAACAACAAGTCGATGCTCACCCCCGAAATGCAGAAGGTCCTCTACTACGGTCCGGTCTCCTCCACGGGCGACGGCCTCAAGATGGCGCAGGGCTTGGGCGCCAAGACCCAGCTCCTTCAGTACGGGAAGCGCTATCCGAACGGCATCGAAGTCGCTCCGGGCAAGGCCAAGTCCACGATCTACGCGAACGTCGGCGCCTTTGACCAGGCGGGCATCCTCGTCAACGTCGAGGGCAACCGCTTCGTGAACGAAAAGGCCTCGAACCGCCACATTCTCGAGCCGATGCTCAAGAACGCCAACGGCCAGGGCTACGTCTTCATGGACCAGAAGTCCTGGGAAGGCTTCTACAAGCGCGCTCCCGAAACGGGCGTCTCGCACGAAGACATGGACAAGTACCTCGCCAACGACGGCAAGAGCGCGCCGCTCTTCGTGAAGGGCGCGACGATCGAAGAGGTCGCCAAGAAGGCCGGCATCAACGCCGACAACCTCAAGGCGACGGTCGCGAAGTACAACGGCTTCGTCAAAGCCAAGAAGGACGCCGACTTCGGCCGTCCGGTCGAATACATGAAGGCCGAAATTGCGGCCGAAGGTCCCTACTACATCGTCGAGCAGAAGCCCCGCTTCGCGACGACCATGGGCGGCGTCTGCACGGACGACCACCTTAACATCATCCGCGAGGACGGCAAGGTCATCCCGAACCTCTACGCCGCGGGTGAACTCGTGGGCGGCGTGATGGGCGACGACTCGCCCGCGGGCGCCAACGTCGGCTGGGCCCTCACTTCGGGCCGCGTGGCGGCGGACGCCATCGCCGAAGCGCTCGGCAAGAAGTAAACCGACTTCTTCCTTGTTCTCCCAGGAAGGGGATGCCGCTCACCGGGGCGGCGTCCCCTTTGCTCAATTTCGACGCCCTCACTTCTTCCATTCAGCCTCGCGGCGCCTTCTCCTTTCTTCGATATGCGCCTTGAGTTTCGGATTGGCTTCCAAATCCTCCGGCAAGGGATCGAACGGCAGATCCTGCAGCGCCGCCGTCTCCTCGAAGAAGCGCACGATCGCCTCCTCCGGCGTCACGCCGTTTTCTTCGCATATCTTGCAGAAGGCTTCCCAAAGCTCCGTGTCGACCTCGAACTCCAGCGTAACCATGGTCATGGTCGTTTCTCCATTTTTCTTTGCGGGACACCGGAAGTATGACCGACTCACTCACATATTCGCAAAGAATTTCTTCCAAACGACACGCGGTGTCGCAAGAGCCGAATCGGATCCCTCTCTTCCATCCTGATACGTTTGCGAACAAAATCCTCTTTTATATTGGTATTGCGGTACCGATATACATATATAATGCCTTCACACGCAATTTACTCTCGAGCAAGACCCCATGATTGAACTTTCCGAAGCCGCGGCGATCGCCATCCACGCGACGGTCTTTCTCTCGCGAAATGCGGGCGAGCCGCAGTCCCTGAAGACGATCGCGGCCGCCTCCGACGTTTCCGAAAACCACCTCTCGAAGGTGCTGCAAAAGCTCGCGAAGGCCGGAATCGTCGCGTCCGTCAAGGGGCCCAAGGGCGGCTACTACCTCACGGACGCCGCCCGCACGGCGACCCTCATGACGGTCTACGAAGCGATCGACGGCCCCTGGAAGCCGCGTCACTGCCTCTTCAACAGCCCCCGCAAGGCGCCCTGCTGCTGCGCCATGCGCCCGATGCTCGAGCAAATCAACCGAACTTTCTACGAATACATGACGGGCCACACGATCGACAAGCTCTGATCCCGCCCCGTTCCCGAGTCATCCCCGCCGAACGCGCCTTTCCGAAGCGTTCGGTACAACACTGAGAGGAGACCCTCCCCATGCTCATGCATTGCAACCAGTGCGAACAGACGACCAAGGGCGTCTGCTGCGTAAAGATCGGCACCTGCGGCAAGGACCCCAAGCTTGCCCTCGCCCAGGACGAACTCGTTGCCGCCCTCATCGCCGCCGCGCCCGTCGTGGAAGCCAACGCCGCGAACGCCGCCCTCTTTGAAAAGGCGCTCTTTGCGACGCTCACGAACGTCAACTTCGACTGCGACAAGATCGACGCGCTCACGGCCGAAGTGAAGGCGCTCGCCCCGAACGCCCGTCCCTACGACATGGTGACCCTCTGGGGCGAACAGGAGGACGTGAAGAGCCTTCACTCTCTCCTTCTCTTCGGGCTCAAGGGGATCTCCGCCTACGCCTACCACGCCCGCATTCTCGGGTACTCGTCCGACGAAATCGACGCCTTCTACTTCAAGGCGCTCGACGCCGTCCGCAGCGTCGCCGAAGTCGACGCGCTCCTCGGCCTTCTCTTGGAAGCGGGCCGCATCAACCTCGAGACGATGGCGCTGCTCGACAAGGCCAACACCGAAACCTACGGCGACCCCGAACCCGCGAGCGTCACGCTCACGGTGGAACCCGGCCCCTTCATCGTCGTGACGGGTCACGACCTCCACGACCTCGCGCTTCTCCTTGAAGCCACGAAGGACAAGGGCATCAACATCTACACGCACGGCGAAATGCTCCCCTGCCACGCCTATCCGGCCCTTCGCAAGTACCCGCACCTCAAGGGTCACTTCGGCACGGCCTGGCAGAACCAGCAGAAGGAATTGAAGAACCTTCCCGCGCCGATCCTCTTTACGACGAACTGCATCATGCCCCCGAAGGACTCCTACGCCGACCGCGTCTTCACGACGTCCGTCGTCGAATACCCCGGCATGACGCACATCGGAACGGACGCCGACGGCAAGAAGGACTTCACGCCCTTGATCGAAAAGGCGCTCGAGCTCGGCGGCTTCAAGGAAGCCCAGCACTTCAAGGGCGCCAACGGCGGCGACAAGATGTTGACGGGCTTCGGCCACAAGACGGTTCTCTCGGTCGCCGACAAGGTGGTCGACGCCGTCAAGACGGGCGCGCTTCGCCACATCTTCCTCGTGGGCGGCTGCGACGGCGCCAAGTCGGGCCGCAGCTACTACGCCGACTTCGTGAAGGCGACCCCGAAGGACACGCTCGTTCTCACGCTCGCCTGCGGCAAGTTCCGCTTCAACGACCTCGACATCGGGGACATCGGCGGCATTCCGCGCCTTCTCGACATGGGGCAGTGCAACGACGCCTACTCGGCGATCAAGGTTGCGTCCGCCCTTGCCGAAGTCTTCCAGTGCTCGGTGAACGACCTTCCGCTCTCGCTCATCCTCTCGTGGTACGAACAGAAGGCCGTGGCGATTCTCCTGACGCTCCTCTACCTCGGCATCCAGGACATCCGCATTGGGCCGAGCCTCCCCGCGTTCGTGTCGCCCGCCGTCCTCAACGTCCTCGTCGAGAAGTTCGGCGTGAAGCCCATCACGACGCCCGAAGAAGACCTGAAGGCCATCCTCGGCTAAAAAGAGTTCAACGAGAGCCCGTATCCTTGGCTCTCAGAACGGCACCGCTTCGCCCCGCCCTGTGCGGGGCGAAGTCGTTTCAGGCTCAAGAAAAACGCCCGGCCTGCGGACCAAACCGCGGAACCGGGCGTTCGAACATTTCGGAAGCGTTCCCGAAGAACCGCTTCCTGGTCAGAGGTTGCGCCTTAGCAACGATCAGAAGCTGTAGCGCACGCCCACCGTGGCACGCCAATCCGTGTCGAGTTCGGCACCCGCGGAACGTTCCACATCGGCGTATACATACGCGTTCTTGTTGACGTTGAAGTTGGCACCGAGACCGAATTCGACCCAGGTGTCCTTGCCGTCAACGGACGCAACGTTGGAAGCGATGCCGTTGTGGGCATTGATTTCGGCATCGCCCGCAAATTCATGCAGAACCGAAGCACGGAGGTACACGTCGCCCATGTCCTTCGGACACTTGAAGCCGGCGGCCATGCCCAGGCGACCCACGAAGCTGTTGGTCGTATCCTGCTCGTACGTGGCGTTGCCAAGCGTGAAGGATTCACCGTCAATGTAGGTGTAGGTGACTTCCACCTGCGGTTCCACATAGAGCTGCTTGGTCACGTCGAAGCGCCAACCGAATTCGCCCGAGAGGCTCAGGACGCGGTTGTCAAGGTTGCCCTGGATGGCGGAGGTGACTTCCAGATCGGAATCAACCGTGGCGAGACGACCGATGACATCGAAGAACATGCCGTTGTCAAAGAACTTCGTGCCGTAGACAGCGAGGCTGTAGGCATCCATGTCGGCTTCACCACGACCCAGATCCGTATCGCCCTTGGTGTAGCTGAACGCCACGCCGTAACGCACGGCGTCGGGCGTGGGCTGCGTATCGAAGCCCACCTGAATGGTGTTGAAATCGACTTCAAAGTCCGAGTCGTCGCTCATCTTGCCGCCGTCATAGCGGGCCCACACACCGTAGACACCCTGAGCGGAACGAAGATCGCCCAAACGCTTGCGGACGTCGTTCGTCAGAATGCGCGTGATCTGAGCGGGTGCGGCAACGGCCAGATCCAGTGCATCCTGCATCAGGGCGTTCTTCTTGTACTGCACGCCTTCGGGCGTAACGACGACGGCGTCATTGACGAGCCCTTCCTGCAGAGTGAACGCCTGCCCGTCTTCCATGCCGTTGATGCTCTGCATCCAGGCAACGGCGTCTTCCGCGCTTGCAAAGGAATCGTTGAAGGTGTCGGTACCGACAATCTTCACATTCTTGCCTTCCTTGTCGCCGACGGTGTCGATGGCGTCGACCGAAACATTCTGGCTGCTGAAGACGATCGACTTCGCGCTGTCGTTGGCAACGGAAGTTTCCGTCGCACCATCCTGTTTGCGGTCGCCTGCAACAATCGTTTCAATGACGGCTCCCTCGCCAACGTAAATGGTCGCCTCTCCGGTCGTGGGAGCTACCGCATTTTCATCGCCGTTAACCACGGCGCCGCCCAAAACGACGTCGCCCAACACTTCCCCGTAAACGTTCACAGTAGCCTTTGCCGCGGAAGAATTATCCACGCCCGTATTTTTGCCGCTGATCACGGATCCGGCAATGATGGACCCATTCACGCTGGATCCTTTTGCAATATTGATCGTAATTGCGCCAGTGGAGCCAATGCGCGTATGTTTGTGACTATCGTTGTCGACCGAAGATGCGTAGATAGAAGAAACATTTCCGCCGATGATGGCCGCATCAAAATTGGTGTTGGAAATTGAGACACTCGACGAACTCGATCCCTTTGCCACCTTGTCAATCGTTCCTCCATTGACATTGATCGTAATGTCCTTGGTCGACCCTTCCACCACCAGACCGGTGCTGGTGCCGACTGTGTTGATGAGATTGCCGCCGACAATACCCGAGACTGTGCCACTGTTCATATTCACCGTAACATTCCCGACGCTCGACGTTGCATGACCATTGGCGACGTTCGTTCGAATCTTTGCACCACCGACAATAGCCTCCGATACCGTAGCACCATCGACATTGATCGTCACATCTCCCGTCTCGGTACGGTAATTCCCGGTGTAACCATCGGATCCACTCATCGAATTACCGCCGGCAAACACCGTTCCGCTGATGGTTCCGCTCTTTAAATTGATGGTCGCGTTACCGCTCTTGCGAATAACGTCATCGCCCGCGGCTTCACCATTGCTGCTTTGCGCCCAACCACCGCCGAAAACGTCCACAGACCAAGATTCCCCCGTATCGAGGGTCAACGTGGAATCGGCAACCTTTTCAGAGGAATTCAAACTTCCCAAGTACAAGTCGCCATCGGTTTTTTCTTTGATGGCTTCGAAATGTGTCCCATCGATCACATACTCACCATCCTGATAAATTCCGTCGACCGCCTGATTGTCGGACACGCTGTACCACGCAAAGGCATTCGTGGAGAGAGCACCAATTACGGATACCGCCAAGACTGATTTCTTCATTTTCTGGTTGTCCTATTTTGTGATAACATCGGCAAAATCCCTGCCGCACAAGGGAAAATACCCCCCCCCCCCCCTTTTTTCAAGTCCTTCCACCGAAAAGGGGGGAAACCCCTTGCCGCAAAAGGGAAAATCCCCCCCCCCCGCCATTTGTCAAGTCCTTCCACCGAAAATGCGAGAAAACCCTTGCCCTCTTGTTGCAGAAATGGAAACGCTGATCCAGTAACCAGTCCCTTCCACTTCACATCTTCACGTCCTTCTGTAAGCGTCCTCTTTCACGCAACGCGCCCCTCAACCTTCTTCTCCGCTCAAAACAATCACAGCCTCGAACCTTACAACCAATAAAAAACGGCCCTCCGACATCATGCCGGAAGGCCGTTGCTGGATCGCTGATTTCTAGGAGCGGACTCTTAGAAGATCACCGGATCGAAGGCGCCCGCAAAGAGCACCGAAGCGCGGAGCGCCAGAGCGCCGAGGATGGCGCAGAGGCCCGCGATCGCGCCCATCTGCTTCGAGCCGTGGGCGAACCACGAAACGAGGATCGGAACGATGATGCCGATGCCGACCGCACCGCTCCAGAAGAGCGCGGCGTTGTCGCCCGAAACGAGGGACTCGGCGCCAGCCACCGCGGCGGGCGTGCCCGAGAAGGCGACGGAGACGAAGGCGAAGAGAACGAAGGCTTCCCCCCAGTGCGCCAGATGGGCGACGTGACCGAGCCAGGTGATGTCCTTGGTGTCGGACTTGGGGCAGAGGCGCTCGACTTCCATGAGACCCACAGCGCTCGAAAGGCCCGAGAAGACCCAGAGAACCGGCAGGACGGCGGTCGTCCAAAGCGGTACGCCCACGGCCTGCGTGAGAAGGAAGCCCGAGTAAGCGGTCGAGGCGAAGCCCAGGACAGCGTCGATGAAGAGCATGCCCTTCGAATCCGCCACGCGGCTTCCCTTCCACCAGAGCCAGGCCTGCACGACCGTCACGACGCAGGTGACGGCGAGAATGCAGATGCCGATGAACATCCAGCTGCCGAAGTTGAACTTCCACTCGAGAAGCGCGTTGATCGCGGCGAACGGAAGGTTCAGAAGGCGCGCCAGGTGGGAGACCACGAGGAGCGTACCCACCACGATCGCACCGGTCGCGGCGAAGAAGAGATGACGGCTCTTCGCAAAGGCGTTGAGAACGAGCGTCATGCCGCCCAGACCCACGAACCAGAGGAAGAAGGCGATCGTCCACCCCCAGTGGGCGGTCGCGACCTGACGGGTCAGTTCGATGTTTTCGTAGATCATTTCTGCACCACCACGAAGAAGTTGGGTTTCGTTCCCTTATGGGGAAGGAGGGTTTCGGTCTTCGACGTGCGAAGACGCTCGGAAATGGCCGACTTCGGATCCTTGATGTCGCCGAACATGCGGGCCTGCACCGGACAGGCCGAAACGCAGGCGGGATCACGACCTTCGGCGATGAGCTTTTCGCAGCCGTCGCCCATGCACTTCATCGGCAGACCCGAATCCGGGTGCGACCAGCGAACGTCGTACGGGCAGGAGGCGATGCAGTAGTTGCAGCCTACGCAGCGGCTCGCGTCGGTCTTCACCTGACCCGTTTCGGGATCGCGGTAGTTCGCGCCGAAGGGGCAGGTGTCGATGCAGGGCGCGTTTTCGCACTGCTGGCACTGCACGAGGATCTGCACGGGGCGCTTGGCGCGTTCGAGCGTCACCTTGCGGATGTTGGCGGCAAGCCAGTTCCAGCCTTCGTTTTCACGCTCGACCATTTCCGGGTAGTTCGTCTGCGCGCAGGCGACGATGCAGGCCGAGCAACCGATGCACTGCGTCGCGTCGAAGAGGTGCGCAAGCTGTTTTTTCGATTGAGACATGTTCTCTCCTTACTTCACGGGCTTCACGCGCACGGACGAGTTGTTGGCGAGGTTGCCGCAGACGGGCTGACGCCAGCCGGTGGCGAACCAGTGGGAGTTGACGCCTTCGCGCACCCACTCGTAGTTCTTGGGAAGGTTCTTCGTGCGAACGCCGCCCTGGAAGCCGTAGGCAAAGAGCGAACCCGTCATGACGCGGTTCGTGACCTTCACCTTGGCGCGGCCCTTGACGCCGTTGTCGAGACCTTCGATTTCGATTTCGTCGCCCGTTTCGAGCCCGAGGCGTTCGGCGTCGACCGGATTCATCCAGACGGAGCGGTCGCCGAGGAACTTCGAGGGCTGCGTAAAGAGCGTGACGCCCGAGGAAGCGCTCGAATCCTTGCCGGAGACGAAGTAGAACTCGTCGGAACGGGCCTTCGGAATGCGGAAGGCTTCGACGGGCTGATAGGTCGGAACGGCGGGGAGGCCTGCGTTCGGATACTTCTCGGCAATGAGGAAGCTCATGATTTCGATCTTGCCCGTCGCCGTGCCGAAAGGCTTCTTGAAGGGATACTGACCGTACTTCTTCGCGGCCGTCTGCGACCAGCCCTGCTCGGCCACTTCGCGGGCGATGCGGTCGCCTTCACCCGGCTTCGCGGCGTTCTTCGCGTCGATGAACTTCTTCCAGGCGGCTTCCATCATGCCCTTCTGCCAGGCGCGGAATTCGTCGTACAACATTTCATGGTCGTAACCGAGACGTTCGGCGGCGCGTTCCGGGAAGGCGCGGCGGAGGATTTCGCAGAACTGCCAGATTTCGTGACGGGATTCGTTCCCCTTCGGCGGCTGCAGACCCGCGCAGTTCTTCTGCACGTTGCCGTTCAAGGCCCACTTGACGCCTGCGTATTCGTCCCATTCGAGGAAGAACGTGGACGGGAGCACGTAGTCGGCGTAGTCGATCACCTCGTGCGGGAAGATGTCCTGCACGACCACGAGGTCGAGCGCCTTAAGCGCCTCGGCCAAACGGGCGGAATTCGCCTCGCGGTGGAACATCGTCGTCCCCGTGATGAAGAAGGCGCGAACCGGATAGGGCTTGCCCGTGTGAACGGCGTCGAAGATCGCCGAGAACGTGCCCGAGCCTTCGGGATAGAAGACGCGATCGAGACGCTTCGTGTCGGGGAGCGTCCACTTCTGGCCCTGCGGGCCCTTGCCCATGGAGACGCCCGGCCCCTTGAAGCCGCCGCCCGAAGTGACGACGAAGCCGCCCTTCTTATCGAAGTTGCCGGCAAAGGCGTTCAGAAGCGTAATGAGCGCATAGGCTTCGCAGTCGTTGCCGCAGCGCGACGAATACCAACCGTCGTCGCAGACGCCGCCGAGCGTGAAGAAGTCGCGGGCGACGCGCACGATGTCGTCGGCCTTGATGCCGGTGATCTTGGCGGCTTCTTCGGGCGTGTAGCGGTTCACTTCCGCCATGAAGAGGTTCCAGGCGGTCGTGAGGCGAACCGTGGCGCCCGAGAGCGTCGTCACGTCGCCCGTCCAGTCGAGCGCGAGTTCGGACGAGGGATCTTCGGCAAAGCCCGCGGCCTTGCCGTCCTTCATTTCAACGCCGCGCCAGACGATGGCGGACGTCTTCTTGTCGAAGGCCGCGTAGCGGTTCTTGGCGCCGCCCTCGACCATGTCGGCTTCGGTGAGGGGCTTGCCGTCCGCCTTGATGAGGTAGGGAGCGTTCGTGTGACGCGCGAGGAAGTCGAGGTCGACGAGGTTTTCGCGCACGGCGACGTTGAGGAGCCCCTGCACGAAGGCCGAGTCGGTGCCCGGACGGATCGGGAGCCATTCGGCGTCGCCGAAGGCCGATTCTGGCATGCGCGGGTCGACGAAGACGACGCGGCAGCCCTTCTTGCGGGCTTCGGCGAAGGTCGCCTGCACGCCCATGGCGCAGTTGAGGGTGCGGCCGATCAAAAGGAGATAGCGGCAGTTGGCGTAGTCGGGTTCGACCTTGCCCGCGCCGTCGAAGCCCTTGCCGAGCACGAGGCGGCGGCCCATGACGGAGGCGCTGTTGCAGGTCGAAGAGTGCGAAATGATGTTCGGGGTGCCGAGCGCAAAGCCGAACCAGTTCTGGAAGGCGCTGAAGTTGTGCGAGGTCATCGCGACGGCGTGTTCGCCGTGCTTCTCAACGATTTCCTTCACGCGCTTGGCGATGTCGTTCAGAGCCTCGTCCCAGGAGACTTCCACGAACTTCCCTTCGCCGCGTTCGCCCGTGCGCTTCATGGGCTTCTTGAGGCGAATCGGGGAATTCCACACGTACATCGCGCTCGAGCCGCGGGCGCAGTAGCCGCGCTGCGGATGCGAGGGGTTCGGGTAGATGCGGACGGTGTCAAACGACGGCTCCGTGCCGTCCTTGTGCATGGCGAGCATGCCGCAGTAGCCGCCGCACATGTTGCAGGCGACGGGATGGGGCGTCCAGCCTTCGTCCTTGAGACGGGCGATTTCGGCTTCGACGCTGGACCAGGGGGCCATCGTCGCGGCGGTGGCGCCCGCCGCGGCCGCCGCACCGAGGAAGGTGCGTCGACTCAGACACGGCGCTCCGGTCTTCTCGATTTCGGACATTTATGAGGTCTCCTTAGGTTGGTTTTCGGTCGTTCGACCGAGAGAGGCCTCATTCTATGGAGGTAGTCCAAAGAAACGAAACGTTTCATTTACATCTTTTTGACTAGCGTTAACCCGTACAACTCTTCCCTTATAGATAAAAACTTCTCGCTCCAAAGATCTTCTTTTCCGTACCGACCGTTCCTCTTTCCTCTTCCGTACCCCTTCGTTTGGTTCCCGCACGGTTACCAATCCCGATCTGCGCATTTTTCAGGCGAAAACGGACGAAACCCGCTTGCCGAGCGGACCGTTCATTGTTATCGCCCTATTGACATCGGTTCTCATCTCATAAAATCAACCGTTCTTTACGGAAAAGGAGGTATGCGTTATTCCAAAAATGAACAGCGATCTATTTCCGAGTCCGTAAGTCGATAATAAAACCGTAAGATGCATTCATACAATCATCGCAGCATTTCCGATAGCGTCTCTATTTTTGCAGGCAATCCTCCCCTCTCCCGCATCGGCGTCTTTGAGAATCAGCGTTCCGAATCTGTCTGGATTCGGCGAAGCGTGAGAACGGGGAGAACGACCGCGTCGCTTCGGTCCTCGTCGGGGACGTCCCGGCGCACGATCGCCCAGACCGCGGCCGACTCGATTTCGTAGCCCTCTCCGAGTTTTTCGGCGAGCGTCCCGTCGAATTTCGCCGACGCTTTGGCGCAGCAAAGTCCCCCGGCCCGGAATTCCGTCCGACCGTTCCGAACGACCCGCAGTTCGTCGCCTGCGGTGAGTTCGGCGAAAATTCGAAGCTTCTTGTCCTTGACGTGGTCGAGCCACACGTCGCTCAGCCCCATGCGAAGGAGGATCTTCTTGGGTTCGGGATATTTCTTTTCGTCGCGGAGGCGCTCCATCCCTTCGGCCTCAAAATGCCGCAGGAAGTCTCCGCTCGTGTGCACCGTGAGCGCGTCCTTGGCGCGGGTGAGCGCCACGTAGAGCGAACGATGGACGTCGCCGAGACGCTTTTGGGCTTCGGCCGGGGAGAGGCCGCCCGGCATGCGCTTCAACCGATCAGGGTGAACGAGACAGTGAACCCGATTGAATTCCCTCCCCTTTGCGCCGTGATAGGTCGAGACGACCACGGCCCGGACTTCCTCGGGGAAAAGATCCTCGAGCCGGCTCTCCGCCGCGGCCTCCTCCCAGTCGCTCGCGTAGACGTCGCCGGGCGCAGTCTTTCTGAAACGCCGGGCAAAGGCGATCACGGGCTCGACCCAGGGACTCCCCGCGCACCGGCGCCGCAGTTCTTCCTGTGCTTCCGCCCAGATTTTCGGCCCGTACAGAGGCTTTTTTGATTTGCGAAGCGCGTTCGTGAGAATCTGCACTTCGAGAAGATTCCCCACGCGGAAGCTCTTGTCGCTTCGCACGAGTTCCACGGGAACGCCCGCCTCGGAGAGGAGCGACGCGATCGTCTCCACCTCGCGGTTCGTGTGGGCGAGCACCGCCGTCGTACCCCTTCGTTTTTCCGCGAGAACGGCTTCGACGACGGCCGTCTCGAGGTTTTCCGACGCATAGTGAACAATCCGCACTTCGCCCGCGCCTTCGCGCACGGAACGGTTTTCACGCGTCTTAACCTAGATTTTTCATCCCCTGGTTACAGCAAGGGGGTGCAGAGCCAACATGGG
>ERZ791680.497-NODE-497-length-42508-cov-3.414882_pt1 | contig 42508 bp, 33 predicted proteins | sample MGYA00510051_ERZ791680 | MGnify/ENA primary metagenome ERZ791680 (study PRJEB30046, sample SAMN00715238) | human gut metagenome | study: EMG produced TPA metagenomics assembly of the A metagenome-wide association study of gut microbiota in type 2...
TATCCATTTGGTCCGTTAAGGATGACTAAATCATCATTTTCAACATCTTGAATATGATCAAATTTATCTGCAAACAATTTAAAATTTTCCGCTTCAATTCCTACTATTCTCATCATTCATCTCCCTGCCAACTGTCTAACCATTGCATCAGCGCTTCCTCATCATCGCACAGTTCTTCAATTTCCCCTATTTTTTTTATCACTTCACTATTATCGCATTTACGTTCCTTTAATTTCTCTGTAATAATCTGTTCCGCAGATTGAAACTGCACTCCTGGTTTCATACCATAATACTGTTCGATATTCAAACTTGGAATTTTAATAAACAAGTTAATCAAAAAATCATATTGATAATTGCTTCGCGGATCCTGCTTATATTTTTCAAAATACTCCTTTGTAATATATTCTTGAAACAGTGAATCTATATTATCTTTCTGCTCTAAAGCAAAGTCCTTCATACTTTTCGTATAAAGCAACACATGCTTTGAAAAATAACTGAGATCTTCTTCAATTTTTCCGATATATTTACTCAAATCACTCAAACCACATGTTTCTTCCGTTTTATAGTATTCTTCGTCTGATACTTCAAGGCAACAGATACATAATGTATTTTTGTCCATATTGTTATTATAAATATTACGCTGTTCTTTTAAGCACGTCCAAATATCTCCCGAGCACTCCATCATGTCAACCATATCTTCCATGTTATCAAAAAAGAAAAACAAAAAATAACTATGAAATTTTGTTGACACAAACAGACTAGTCGTTTCTTTATATCTAAAATCAATCACTTCATTCTGTTTAAACAATGCCTCAATAAAGTTTTTCATTCCGCTCTTATTCCTCCAATAAATCATTTATAGTGATAAATTCAGGTCTTTTTGCTACATAAATAGAATTTTCTTGCTTATGCCAATCACTGTCCGATACAATCTCTTTTGCTTGTTCACTTTCCAATTTAATGTAACTATTATCCCACGCATTAGATGGTGCATTTATCCTTGTGGTTACAAGTTGATCTGCATCAAACAAGGTGATGATTGAAAAATTTTCCTGCTTTCTCTTCATGACAGCAGTCTCAATCTCAGCAACAATTTGATCTACCCTGCCATTACTAATTGCGGTCAAGAAAGCAACATCATTTCCATGATAGACTTTGATATGACCATCTTTACCATTATTTAAGAACCTATTCTGAGCCACCTCACAAAGTGCTCGAAAAACTGTCTCTTGTAATCCATCACTGTTTAATAAGCCATATATGCATTGTCTATCTGTAATTTTTTTTTCACACTCGGGATTCAGATAATAACAAAATCGCATAAACTCATCGTCTGCTACCTGTATAGTTTCATAGCCCCAATTGTATACCAGACAATTGGTCCAACATTCGTCCTCTTGTTGTTTTTTCTTACACCACTGACAGTATTTTTGAACTCCCTCTCCATAACAACGCTTGAGAGTGGCAATATTAGCAACCTTGTCAGACTTTTCTATCGTCTCATCCAATATCACTTTAAATTCATCCAATCCAATCTTTCTTTCAATAATAGTAGATGATTGTATACTTTCATGGCAGTCGACAACCTTTTTGTCTACAAGATTTATCAATTTATCTGTTAAGAATCCATATTGTTCTTCAGTATACTCACATTCCGCACCTTTAATCTGTTTAACTTTTTTAATGATTTGATCGTACATCTTTCCATTATCACAATAACTGTTGCCATCATCATACTTATATATTGTAACCTCAGAATTAATTGCTCCGATTCCCAATTGTTGATCCATATATTCCATTAATTCTTCTATTGCTTGTTGCAATTCTTTCACGTTCTTAAGTCCACTTGTTTTTTTCCATGCTTCTCCAGATTTTTCTACTGCCTCATATCGCTTCCTATATTCTGTTCTATTCAGCAAAATTATGTTCTTACTATTTCTAAACAATTCCAGTAACTTTTCCACATCACTTGCTTCTATTTGTTCTTCCTGCTCATGTACCTTCTCCAACGCACCATAACATTGTTTAAAGACATCTTTCCAACTATTGAGTTGTTGATCCAATTCCTCTTCTGTCACCTTGACACCCTTGCTCGTATGCAGATACGCTTCTGGCTTTCCATACCTGTGACTTTCACAATATCCTTTCTCTAACATCAATTGTACTAGCGGTTTTTTATAGCCATTCAGTGTTTCACTATTTTCGTGCTTCACTTGATGTATCGAAATATACTGTTCCACTGAATCAATTGTGCGAATAATGGCAATATCCTCACAATTTTCCATTTCCAATGCATACTGCTCTATATCCTCCGCATCTAATGAAATAATTTTTTCTAATGCCAAATATACTGCCACACGTCCCTGATACAAGAAACCACTCCATGTAGGCGTAGCATCATGAGTAAACGCATTCTTATCCATACCCTATCACCTCATTTCTTCTTTTTTCTCTATTATACGCCACTATTTTCTTTACATCATGATTTTTCATCCCCTTTTTCGCCCTTTTCACGCATATCCTTCATTTTACTATAACAAAAAAGACACGATAACTATCGCATCTTAATATCTAAACATACTTTTATTTTCCTGTTACACCATTTTTTAACCAGTCAATTTCTATTTAATAACACATTCGCATCCACCAATTCTGGTTGTGCAAAATTTTTTATACATGCACTACCCGATGCCAGAAAGATTAGTTCATATTGCTGTCTATAATTTCTTCCTGAGGCATCTTGATATTCTATCGGCATGGTAAATGCAAAATCAACCAATTTCTGTTCATAGCCCAATGTCCACATAGTTGTAAATTGCTCTCCAACCATTGCAATAGGATCTTGTATCGCGTCACACCGGTAAACCTTTGTTTGTCCCTCAACAGTTTTTGCCATACATTCTAGTTCCGGAACAATATCGTACGCGGCACCTCTCCCCTTGTTTTTGAAAATAAAATCTATTCGTGTTACTTTTTCATCAGATTCATCAGAAATCCTTGCCTCTTGAAAAACCAGATATGGTTTCTCATGAAGTCTATCAACTTCTTCTATATGTCTTTTCTCTTCTAAATATTGCTTTTGTTGTTCTTCCGCCTTCTGTCTATTTTGTTCTATTTCTTGTTTTATTTGCTTCTTTGCAAGATGTAAGGACACTATACTCGTAACTACCGTTATGAACGTCAAACCTGTGTTAATCAATGTAATAAGTTCCGCACCATTCGCACCATTTGTCATAGCAATCTTCTCCCCCTAATACATCACCTGATTATACTCCACCAACTCCTTTTTCCCATGGTTTACCTTAATCACCGTCACACTCAGATTGGCAATATCCTGCCCCTGTACTTCCGGAAACTGCTTTTCCAACCAGAATTGCATAGAAGAATGCGCCACAACAAGGACATTCTCTCCAGGCTTGATATCGTCAATGATCTGCTGCATCCCATTATTAAATCGTTGGTAAAAATGATACTTGGTCTCCGCATGTATTGGTGATACAAAATCTGCATCATCCGTATCTCCAAAAGCATCTGGAAATTCATCTAAATTATTTTCTTCCATAAATTGTTGTCTGGTATAACCTTCGGCATCGCCCCACGAAATGTCGTCTAAATCGCGTATCTGTTGGCGGGCAACATCATCTTGCTTTGCCCCTTCTAACAAATACGATGCTGTATCTATCGTTCTACCTAATGTGCTAGTGTAAGCATGGTCAAAAGAAACATCTGATAAAGCCTGTCCCACTGCCTTGGCTTGGTCAACAGCCTCCGGTGTCAGTTCCGCATTTCCGTCTCCACCCATAAGCACCCCCTGCTCGTTTGCATAGGTTCTCCCATGGCGTACCATATAAATATAACTTGGTCGCTGCAACATGCCAAAGAGTGACACGGCAATCCCCAACACGCAGACCGCTCCTACTAGTCCGATCCAGAATTTCTTTTTCAATCTATTCTCCTCAAATATCCCTTTAGTGTACCAGTTCCAGACACAATGGTATGATACCCCATAGCACAAAAGACAACATGCCTGCACCGACGATCAATGTCTGCGAAACAAGATATGTCTTTTTACTCCATACATGGCTATCTGACAAAATATAAACCTCACCTAAAATACAAGGCAACATGTATCTTCCCTGTGCCTGATAATCCTGCGTCCACATCTGATATACCGTACCAATACACAATAGCAAAACTGTTGTTACAATCGCCACAATGCGCTTCTTTTCTTTACAAGCTCTCCAAGTTGATACCATATTCACAATGTATAAAATCAACATGACATATACATAAATATTAGCGCTGTATAAAGACATCCAGCCATAACGTCCTACAAAGGAGTTAAACATAGTTGGGAAAAGTCCATCATCTATCGCTGTTAAAGTCTGCAAATAGGTATAACCCTGCTGCTGTAAAGACTGCATCTCAATGATTTCCTGCGACTTATGCTTTATGCGCTCTGCCTCATATAAATAGCCCTTACCCTCCGGATACCGCCATAAATCAATGCCTGCACGTATTGCATAAAAGCCAAAGACCATTCCCAAAATCATCATGTATTTTAAGAATAATTGCTTCTTGTTCTTGGCATCCCACAATTTAAACAATAAAACCACAAATGCAAACAAAAGAACGATCAAATAGTTTTTCTTTCCCATCAAGGTTTGTGCGCACAAAAAGGCATATAAGAGCATTCCACCAAATTGTCTCCATGAAAAGCCTTCTTTCCACGCATCAGCAATCAATCCATCTTCTCGGATGGCTTCTGTCACAACAAAAAAACCGATAAAAATGTCCCAGGCATCCGATGTAGCATAGGAAAATAGATACCATAACTGTGGCGTTGCAAATAAAAAGGCAAACATCCATTTGTCCTTACGCCCCTTAACAAGTATCCATACCACCAGCAAAACCAACAGCAACACATTAAACATCCGATAATATGCCGAAATATGAAAAATATTTTTGCAAATCCAGCCAAACTTTCCGGCTAAAATATAGTAAAAACTCCGCTCTACTAATCGAATCGTTCCGTAATTGGAATAGGCATTTTGCAACGATGCATCATCAAAATCCGGCAATCCCCAATGGGTCAAATAGTAATCAATGCTACCTCTTGTCTCATCTTCATCCGGATGTCCATAAGTAATACTGAACAAAGACATGACAAAAACAGCCATGACAATAGCAAGACTAAGCAAAGAAAAGAGTTTATAGACCCGGTCACTCTTTTCCTTCTTAAGCCAAAACCCAAGCCCTGCCAACAGACAAAGACTAACGATAAATAGTGCCAACAACCCTATTTTACACCAACGGTCTGACTGTAAACGCGCCATAAAATCAGGTGCATTGTTCTGATCCAATACCAGATAAGGATCACTTGAGGTCGGGGTGATCCACACATGATCTTCCTCCACCTGCACACTACAATTCTGCCAGATGGCACTTCTTGCCAAATCTGCCCCAGAGATTGTATAAGTCGTAAACATTCCACTTCTCACTTGGATTCTTGCAATGCCAATCTCCTCGTCACTGGCTGAAAAATCCAGGCGGGCACTCTGCAATCCCTGTCCGTCATTTTTATAAGAAAAAACGGCGAGACGTTTGAATACAGAATAAAAGGAGGAATTCTCCTCGCTGTAACCACTCCCGGTATCCCAAAAGGTCTGCGCCATCTCTCCCTGATAACTGCTACTATTATTACCATAATAATAAACTTCCAGTTGATTTGAAAAATCCATGCACTTTAGAAATCCAACAAAAACAAGAATCAGCATAAATAGAATGCATATGCTTTTTGCCAATATTTGATTTTTTATTTCCTTATTTGTTACATTACATGCATCCATATTGCGAAATTTTCTCCTATATTGACACTGTCTATCGGCTGGTCTACATTCCATCCTGCCGGATAAATTAGTCCCTCATATAGAGGTATCAGGCTGTATGCCCCATCTAATATGACAAGATTTTTTTCCACAATCAATCCCTCATCATACCGTTCAAAAGCAGAATAAGATTTCAAATACTCATTTAGGCAAATAGCATGCCATGGTTGTCCCAGTCTTTCCACAGCCTGTGTCAAATCTTCATTGATATTGCCCTTATTTTTTGTTGTTATAATACTGCTTCCCATTCCTTGATATAAGACGATGGTTCCCAACATCAGATAAATCAGGGTACTACGTCTTTCTTCCTGGGTTGCCTGCATATCCTTTCCATTCATCAAAGCACCCATTCCCACCGGTAATAATATCAGAAAATGCACCATGGACGTACTGCAAGACGCCAGAATGAACATAATAAGATAACCTAAACCTGTGACAATAACGGTCGCCGCCAGCAGAACCTTCTTTTTATCCATATGTGAAAAAAAGAGTAGCAGCCACAACACGAACATTCCATAGAACATACTGACCTGAATCAAACCTACCGGAACGGTTCGCATAAATCGCAAGATATTTGTCCAAGAAAAGTCGCGTCCTGCATGCGTAACTTCCTCTAATTTTTCAAAGGCACTTCCATCGGAAGTTATATAATGCCCATCGACCAAGATATTGTATTGGTATTCCTGTAAGCCTAATTTTTCTCCCAGATCTGCACGGTAGGTCGGTGCTCTAAACATTCCCACCTGCTCCACAGCGCTTCTGTACTCGTTTATCTGTGACCAATCATCCACTTTCTGGTATTCTCGATAATCCAATGCCTGTAAAATCACAAGCAGGGCCAGTGCACTGACAAGCGGCATCCATAATTCTTTGCCCAATTCCTTATCGACTTTTACCTTTCTGACAAACATATACAAAATGATATAAACGGTTGTCAGACTTCCGCTTAATAACAAGGCTTTCCAACTGATCAGCCCTGCCAGCAATAAGGCAATCCCAATATAGATGTGTTGCAACCACCGTTTTTGAGTAAATTCTCCTACAAGTATTCCCCAGCACACATATAAAGCACTCACACCTAATATTGCAGCCGTTTTCATATAACTCGGACAAATGTAGCATTCATAGCCAATAAACAGATCGAAAATCATAAATGTAATATTTCCGATTCTTGAACTATTTCTTTTCAGAAATAGTCGTCCTATTTCCCAGAGTGACATGAATGTTAGCACATACTGAAATATGGTATACCAATTTACACCTGTCATAAACTCGCAAAGCAATTTCAAAAAACGCCCCACATATATATTGCTAAACGCAATCATCCCTGTAGACCAAGTCCCACTAATATTAAATAGTTGCGCCTGCATCATCACATCCATATCATATTCATAATGGGGTGCACCAATCAATAACACGACGACAAGAGCAATCACATTTAGCAACAATGATCTTGCCTGTGGCTTGCTATATAATTGTTTTGCTTTGTCGATTATTAACTCTTTTTTCATAATATTTCTCTCTCCACCTGCATATGGAATATTGTTCTTTATTTTCTAACACTGCCAAAAATATATTTTGCAATGTATTTCTTGTCTTTCAAAAGGAAAATCATTACGCATAAAACAATAAATCCCAGATTTCCTATAATATAATATCCAATCGTGCCCTCTCCCATCAAAAATGAACTTATAAATTTCACCAAAATATGATACAAATAAATCGGATATGAGTATACCCCCACCCATTCAATCACCTTGCATTTGTGCTTATGTTCCATCAAACCATAATGTAACACTAAAAATAGTAAGGGAATATTTAACGTAAATAACAGCGATTTCTCTAAAAATGTATTTCTATATGGGAAAAGCCCAACCAAGGCAATGACATTTAAAATCAAAAGAATCACAAGCACCTTTTTTATTTTATGTCCAATAATATAGCCTCTATTTTCATAGTATTGTCTAAGATAAAATCCCAAAACAAAAAATATATATTTGTTCAGTTGCAAAACTCTGAAAAAGGTATATATACCACCTAACCAAGTACTTTTTAACCCTGCAAGCAAATCCCATTGTGATGCTATGCTAACCAAAAGAGCAAGGATAACTATAGAAAAATCTACTGTTTTCCTGCCCCCCCCCCCGAATTTTTTCAGCACCTTGCACAATATATATGTAAACAAAATATATGACAACAAGCCCAAAACAAACCACAAATGATAATACGGGAATATAAAATTATGTATTATCTCTCTAGCCGAAAACCTCTCTATCCCCAAAATAACATTCATGGCATAATAAATTCCAATGGCAATGCACCAAGGGACAATGATTCTATTACTATAATATTTTATCATTTCTTCAGGTCTCTTTTTGATATTAAAAAGGAATCCTGACACACCAATGAAGATTGGCATATGAAAACTATATATTACATATCGTAAAAAAGTCGTCCTTTGTTCCCCAACAATAAGATGTCCCCAAAACACTAGTATAATTAACAGTCCTTTTATAAAATCTATAGTATTCCAGTGTCTCCGCCCCTGAACCACTCTTATTTTCCTCCTCTACATCACATATATCTATATTCTATCTTCCACCTGCATATATATCTCTCGTTCTGTATAGCAGTCTACTTGAAGTTCATCTACATTTTGCTTTTCCGTTTCTTCAATCCTTGTAAAGCCTTCATTAACGTAAAAGTCCCTGACCATTCCATTTTTTGCTGTAGGATAATAATACCCACGTATTGTCATGATGCCATGTTGTCTGGCTAATCGAACAAGTTTATTCATCATTGCATCTTCCATGCCACGTTTCAGCACACGACAACTCATAAGCCATAATTGAATAGACAAAACCTCATCTTCAATTTTTCCGGCAACAACCGAAACAATTCCATTGTCACCAAATTTATCTTTTAAACGCCCGCACAAACATATATATTCGTCAGATTCCTGCATATGTCTTATATCCTCTTCTGAACACCTTTTTGTCGTTAAATTGAATTGGTTCGATTTGTTCGTCAACTGAGCAATTCGTTGAATATACATCGGCTGAAAATCTGTGAAAACAGCTGTCATTTCTAACGATCTTAGATAATCAGAATAATCGGCAAATGCCGCTACTTGTCTCACCGCCTCAGCCTTCGCCTGATATAATTTTGTCTTTTCGGTATCTTCTTTTGATAATGCGGTAACTTCAAAATATCCACTGTGATCCAATACCGAAATATAATTTTCAGGTTTGTCCATAACAGGTACAGCCACTTCCGGTATTTGCTTTTTTACAATTTCTCGTTCTGCTGGATTATCATCAACAAATACAAAACTATCTAACCCTAGAGCTAATTCCTGTGCCATATTCTGAATATTCTGGTCCTTTGGCTCCCAATTCGCTTTGATACTCACAAAGTCTTCTGGTCGCAATGTACCGCTAGGATGGTTTAGACCTGCAATAGCATTTTTCTCATCATTCTTAGAGACAACAGATAAAACTACTCCTATATCCTTAAGCCGCTTACAATATGCTTGAAATTCTGAAAACATCTGTCCCACTGGCACTTCTGGTCCGATTTTTATGCCTTCCACACCATCGTCACCTACTACACCGCCCCAAAGCGTATTATCCAAGTCTAAAGAAATGATCTTTTTATTCTTACCATAAATAGACTTAACAATATCTGATATGCTCTTTGCCACATATGGAATAGCCTCTAAATTCATAGCATATTTATACATATTCCAATACAACGTATTGTTCCAATTACTAATGCCATAGTCCTGCGCCAAATAATCTATATCATTGATGTAGAAATTGCTATGTGTTTGCGCATAACTATAAAGTTTTTGATTTAGACGTGAAATATAATTACATGTTCCACGATAATCCCATATATCGCGATTCCCCATCAAGCGATAATTCGGACGTTCAAAATTGTTCTGAATGATCGTACACTGATACTTGTCTGACAGATGTTCCCACATTATATTCCAGCGCTCACCTTCTGCCTCCAACATTGCATTGACCTCATCCACACTATGATCAATTTCCGGGAATTTTTGTATATTTCTCCAATTGGTATGAATATAGATAATATCAGGAGCAAACGTGTCCAACACCTCCGTCCCAAACATAGCATCTTGCCAATACTGTCCATATTCTGATTGATAAAATTCAGCCTTTATACCGCATGTCAGTAGTGCCAATTCTAATTGATCTACCAATTCATTTGTTGTTGATCCACCCAAAACTGCTACCTTTTTCGTTATCCAATTTACCGACTCATTCAAAAGTTCTTTTTTTAGTCCTCTTTTTTTTCGCAATAACATTTTTGTATCTAGCGGATATTCATAACAATTCATAGTTTTCTCCTAATTCGGTCTGTCCTGATCTCCATCGCCTTTAAATAGAATAATATCTTCATCCGACGAAAAATAATATATCTCTATATTCTTCATTTCAAATGGGGAAAAATAATTAGGAATAATATTTGAGGTTTCTTCTCTCTTCACCCATCCTCCCTGTTTGAATAAGTCCTCAGCCACTCCCGTTTCATAGCAATCGATATATTCTGCATTATATTGTTTTAACAAATCATCTAGCAAATTAGCCATACTTTCTATCACAGACACATCTCCGATGATATCTACCAGTCTTATAACCATCGAATAATCAACTGATTGTTTTCTAAAAATTAGCATTGTCCTTATCTTATCTTCGTTATTTTTAATGCCATATACTAGATATGTATATTTTGGATGAGCAAAGTATCTCTTTTTTATATACCATTGTTCCTTTAATGGCTTAGGATTCCCCTTATAGTAACTATCAAAATCAAAATTATTTTCTACTGCGCTCCAATCCTCCAGAAGAACATATTCACATGTTTTGGTTATGATACTGGGGCTATCTTCTTCTATTCTAGCCACCTTATAATGCTCAATATCAGCATTTAGCCTATACCACTGTGTCATTTTTCCAAATGAATACCCCAAATATTTATATATTCCCTTTAATTTCGGGTTGCTACCTGGCGATGCTATAATTCTCACATCGCCATTTTTCTTAAGAAAATCGAACAATTCCAATCCTAGTGCCGGAGATGCTGTATGATTTGCTTTCCACATTACCGTCATCACATCTCGATTTTTCTTTCCATATGGAATATACCCCAGAATTGCATTAATTTTATTTGTCTGTTCATCTACAGAAATGACATATGAAACGCTATCTCCAAATCTATGCTCATACTCAAAAAACATTTTGTCTACTGCCAACAAATGATTCTCTTTCCAATAATCATTTATAAACTGCATGATTTGTAATATATCTTCTTTTGTGGCAAATCTAATCATTGCTTATTCTACTCCTTGTACTAATTCAATGATTCCTATTCTGCTATGCATCAAAAATGCAACCTCTGCATGACTAGAAATAACAGGTGCTTTTTCTATATCCTTAAAAATCAAAAATCCTATCTCTTTTAATTTGCTTATAGCCGCTTGTAGATTGTCCACTTTATAACATATATGATAAGGCGTGTTCACATACTTTTTCATAAGCGGACATAATTCCGATTCTCGAGTCGGTTCTATTAACTCGATACATTCTCCTTTACCTTTTAAAAAACATAAATAAGATTTTCGAATTTCATCATATTTTTTTTCAGTAACTAATTCAAATCCTAACTGTTGATATAGCGAAAGCGTTTTGTCAATATTCTTAACCAAATATCCTATATGATGAGTTTCTCCTATAATAGTTTGCATCATATTTTCTCCCTAATAGCAGCTACAATATCACCGACATTTTTCATTGCGACTATCTCATCAATTTCAAAACTAACATCAAATTCATCCTGCACAGCCGCTAAAATGCTTATCTGCATCAGACTATCCCATTCCTCTATATCAGCAGGGCTCATTTGATCTGATAAAGAAATTTCTTCGTCAAATAAATCCGAAAAAATTTCTTCTAACTTTTTAACTATTTCTTCTCTTCTCATTTTACATATTCTCCTTTATTTTTTTGTAATTTTTACTTTTCGGTGGGAAATCATTGCAATCTAAACGTGGTAATTCTAATGCCTTATCTTTTCCAATCTGTGCCACTCTGGCTTCTGTAGTTAGCCCAACACACGCCCCTTGCGTCTTGATATAGTCCAAAACATCTTGGTTATAATTTCCATATGGGTAATTCATTACCCACCGTTTTCTATCTATAAACTCATCTAATGTATCTAACGCTAATGCGATATCCTGTTGCATTTGATCTTTGGACAAATTTCCTAGCCAATAATGATCATATCCATGCAAACCGATAAACATGCCATGACGCTTCATTGTACGGATCTGTTCTTCTGTCATATATAGTTCATAAGCCAACTGTTCTTCTGTAACACCAACATACTTTTTAAACAGATCACTGGATATCTGATTACGCAATCGCTCCGGCAGAACAGTCTGTAGCATCCTCTTAACAAAAATTGTTTCCTTACAATCCCATCGGTTTGCCACCGCATATTGCTTCCAAAGATCTTCCGTTTCCGGGAAATCGAATTCTTTTCCCCTATAGAAATCCATTTGTTTCTTCACATCTTGGACCAATTCATAAATGTCTGCGCTAGCAAGCATATAATGAATTTTATTTACATCCAATAACTGATGTGTAGCAAAGGTTTTTCCCGGGATGAAAAATGATCCCTGCACGCCAAATTCTTCTAATAAGGGCAATGCATAGATATAGTTGTCCACATAACCATCATCAAACGTCAATAATAACGCTTTTAAAGGTAACTCGCATTTTCCCTCAACAGCATCCATCACCTGTTCCATCGTTACAATGTTAAAATTCTTCTTCATATATTCCAATTGCCGACGAAACAACGGCTGATCTAGTCCTTTTATTTCCGGATACCGACTATGTGTAATATCTCTTGTATAATGGTACATTGATATATATAGTTCCTGCATCTTTTCCTCCTATCCTACATCTATTGATGTTTCTTTGCCTTTCGCTATTCTAAATTAAAATTTGGCTTGCCATACCGCCTATATAAAACATACGCTATTAACGCAATAATGCCCTCACATATAAGACCAATCACAATTCTGTATAGCAGTGAATCTAAACACGCATGCAAAACAAATGTCATACCCAACATCAATATAACAATGGCTATAACAAAAGCATTATCTGTTACATTTTTCTTTAATACCGAATTGACGATTATCATATGAAAAAACAACAATGCCAAATATGACAACAAGGTTGACACTGCACCAAACTGATACCCAAATCGTTTTAAAAACAATATATTCAAAAAAACATTGACAATAGCTGCCATAATTGTTCCAACTGATATTAGCATTGTCTTTTTATAGAAAAACTCAACATTAACATATAGAGTATATGCAAAATTAATAAATGTAGCATATACAACCCACATGACCATAGGAATACCTTCCCAATAATCTTTTGCTCCAACGACTTTTATAATTTCTGGAGATATTGCTAATACACCAATAGTAACTACACAATACATTAGCAAATAATATTTCTGGACATAGCGGATTGTTTCATTAGCGCCCTTTTTTAACTGGCGAAATAGCCACGGTCCAAACACATTGTTCATTGCTTCCATCATTACCTGTATCATCATTCCCAACGTATAGACCAGACTGTAAATTCCACTGGCAGAAGCACTGATCATACTATTGATCATTACTTTGTCTGCACTTGACAGTACCATATGGGATAAGTTATGCGGAATCAAAGGAACACCAAATTCCAACGCATAGCGCACATGGTCTTTTTTCATAGCCCAATGTCCTCGTCTCGCCAATCGGAAATAAACAAAAATTCCGATAAGCAAAGTCGGCATCATTGCCCCTATAATTCTCCCCCAAAACTTTGAAGTTCTGAATATAGTCTCTATAAGTACAACGGATAATGCAAAATTACCCAGTGCAACGCTTAGACTCATTGCCATATTCTTTTTGTACTCATAATAGAAATTATACTCGGCTGACCTATATGAAATAATAAACAGAGCATAACTGTAGAGCAACATGATATTCGTTGTCAGCCGGTCCATTCCAAGAGCCCCTTGGATAAGCGGAAAAATAAGGTTGATAAGCAGCACTACACCAACAGAAAATATCGTTGTGAATAACAGACTAGATGTAATATATTCATCGGCATCTTCCTCATGGTCTAATCTTCCCTTGCCAACAGCGCCAACGAAATCCAACCCTAAAATGATCATAAAGATATTTACATATGTCATAAAGACATCTACCCGACCATACTCGCTAGTCGTAAGTAGGCGCGAAAATACCGGGATACTAATCAAGTTTACCGCCTTAACTAATACCGTCCCAAGTAAACTAAGCGAACCTGTTTTTAAAACCTTATTTATTAACACATTTCCTTCTTGTTTCATTATTTATGCTCATTTCTTACTTCAATAAAAACAAACCGTTGATTTTCCAGATATATCTCTACGCTATAGGTACCCGTTTCATTCTCTGGTAATTCTATTACACTTTCAAATTGTGAATATAGTCCATGATATAAATCTGACTCTTTCTTATCATCATTTCTTGACAATGTAGCCATATACCAACGACTTGTCTCATCATTCTCATTTATAAGTTTAATATATACTTTTTCCAAATATGAATTGGTATCATCTTGATATGCATAGCCCGATATATTTATCATATTATCAATACGTTTTTCATCAATCTGTATGTCAAACGTATCATCACTAACTTCAGTTGTTTCACCAGACAAATCATATTCTTCATAAAATTGATATATATTAAGTTGATCTAATTGCATAACCAGTTGGATTTTTGCATTGGGATTATAATTCTCCCAAATGTACTCCAACATTACATTTTTGTTCTGGTCTGTGTATTTTGATGTAACATAATAAATCACATCACTATCCGTTATTTCTGCATATAGGTTATCAATGTTATATTTCTTCAATTCATCCTCATATATTTTTATATGATTCATATTCTGCCGATAAATATTGCTATAAAAGTTCTTTTCAATCACTTGTAGCGGTAAGAAACACGGATATGTAGTATTTGTATCAGCCGCTTCTACTACATACATATGCTCTTTGTCATTTGAAAGCAATGAATTATCACGATAATTATTTTTATAATGTTCTTCTTCTATCGTTGAGGGCATGGGTAACGCATTTCCATAATATGAATTTGAAAGCAGTTCACTAGAAAATACATTACAAAATGTGATTCCTACAAGGATTGTAGCAATCCCTAACCCCACTTTTGTTTTCTTTTGGCATTGTGAGAAATCTGCAAAATATAATACAACAAAAACTACCCCAAGCATTAATACGGCATCAATGTGATGCTGCGTTCTTCCCGCCTTCATCATATAGACATAGCAAAAAATAAAATCTGACATCATTACCGCTAGAGTTATGAAATTCCAGCGACAATAAATCAAAAAGCATGCCAGCATTACAACCCCAAATACAAATGTCACCGTATTACTTTCCAAATAATTAAATAGATTTCTTATCGCACTGATAAGAAAATTATTTTGCGATGCTTCATTTTTTGGTATCAATCCTGCGATCCGCTTATACAAATTTTGCGTAAGTCGCTCAGAATCTCCTCTGTTCGCATTGACAAACCACATCGTATAATCATTATAGGAAATTCCTAAGTCTTTGTATCCACTTTCATATGTCTCATAATCTGGTATGATGTAATCAACTACAGATGCTCTAGCCGAATTAAGTTCAAGATAATCCTCCCACTTTTCATCCTGTCCATAATGCCAAAGACTATATTTGGTAATCCCCCAACACATAGTCAAAAGCGCTATTCCAACACACCCAAATGTAACCATTTGTTTTAACACCTGTTTTTTATCTTTTAACTTAATGCTTGAAAGGACAACCGCCCCAAAGAAAATAACTGAAACCATCAAAAAATAGTTCATACTCAAACGTATGATCATTCCCATAAACAGAAAGAACACACCTCCAAGAAAATCCACGTATTTTCTTTTATGTTCTATCGCATTTAAAAGGACTATATAGCCCGCTATCATAAGAATGCCAGCCGTCTTAGAAAACGTCAGGCGGATCATAAATTCATATGTCAAAAATAGTGCCAGACCAAATAACCACGTTCCATAGTTCTTGTTTCTTTTCAACAGAATTACATCCACCCATATCATTGCACATATGATAAGAATGTATTGTAAAATCGCATACCATGCTATAGATGGAAAGATATGTAACAGCCCCACCATCATCTTGCCCCATATAATACTGCTGTATAATAATTGACTTTCATACTGTCCATTAACTCCGCCGTATAACAAGTTGCACATATCATAATCGTCACTTTTCATTGTAGGTTCAAAAAGTAAAAAGATTATAATAACTGCCAGCAAATTAAGCAATATAGATATAAGAAGTGGTGCATTCTTGGTCTTTTTCTCTATTCTCTCATATAGCATGCCATCTAACTTCTCCTATTTTCCTATTATAGATCGTAAAACCTCTTCGGTTCTTTAATATCATCCTGTAAGTTTTCTAATAATTGCTTTGTTTTCTTATAATAATTCTCTGCTGTATGCTCCTTATAGTACGGGTTTACAGGTTTGATCGTCGCATACACCTCAAGTACCTTATCCAAAGCATCCAAAATGTCTTTTTGCTTACAAGGTACATCTATAACACTATTTCCTCTCACACGTCCATCTTGGCGATTCCCTATATTGATTGTGTAAATTCCAAGGCTCGGTGCTTCAATAATACCTGAAGATGAATTACCAACAAGGGCTATACTGTGTTTCAACAAGTAATGATATGCATCCGTATGCAGGTTTTCAAAATACACAGCATTTTTCTTACTTTCCACAAACTCCTTTACTCGTTTGCGTATGATATCAGAATGCGTATCTGCATTAGTTCCCAAAAAAACATACTGATATTCTCTATGTTCCTCCACCGCAGCCAAGACTTGTTCAATTTGTACCAAGGGATTTTCAGCGGTTAAGGTTTCCGGGTGGAATAATACAACAAAATACTGCCGCTCTTGCAAATTCGTCACACTATCCGGAACATTCTTTAAATCTATCTCCAAGCAATTTTCTGCTCCTAGCGCTCCCAAATAGAATACCCGTTCCGGCTGTTCTCCCAGTTGTATCACCCTTTTCCTGTACTCATCCGTAGCAGTATAATGATACAAACTCATTTTAGTAATACTGTGGCGTATAAACTCATCATAATTTGCAAAGGTTGCCTCTCCACCATGAACATGCAAAATCGGTATCTTCTGCATGGCTGCTGCAATAGCAACAGAAAGCATCTCATACCGATCTCCTAAGAGCATCAGCAGGTCCAACTTTGTCTGCGCAAAATAGTCTGCGAAATTCTCCTGTATCTCTGACATCATATGTATGATGCTAACATCCGAACGCGTATCAATATTCGTTTTAACTTCGATATCTACATGAAACCCATCCTGGTATATTAAATCCACCTGATGTCCATATTCATCATCCAAAAGAGCTCCTGTGGTTAATATCTTTAATTCAATTTCTGAATCCTGATCCAATAATTTCAGAAAGTTTTTCATGATACCGTAGTCTGCCCTAGACCCTGTCGCAAAGGCGACTGTATATTTCTTACTCATTCTTTCCTCTCATCATCAAAACTTTTGCCAGTTCGTAATCTATCTGATCGTCAATATCCGCTGAACTATATTTATCCATAATATATCCAACACTTCTTTCTCCAAAAAAGTGCTTTTGTTCCAAATAGGCATCTGGCTTAGCAATAAATATCGCCCCATTCGGACTATATTCCTTATATCCTTGACGGCGATAAGCAGAAAAATCCGTGTCAAAATGTTTCAGACTCATATCCTCTTCAATAGGTTTTACTAAGACCGAAGCATGTTCTGCCTCTTTAACAGATACCAGAAAATCAAAAGTTTCTTTTCTTTCTTCAAATAATTGAACTGCTTCTCTAATATGTTCTTCATTCCTCAGTGGAGAAGTGGGCTGTAATAGGACAAAATAATCCATATCTCCCAGTTTTTTCAAAATGTTTTCCACAACCATATATGTTGTAGCCGTATCCGATGCCAGTTCTTCGTCTCGCATCATTACTTCCGCACCATAGTCTTTTGCAATTTCTGCATATCTTTCCGAGTCGGTAGATACAATAACCCTTGAAAACACTTCAGACTTTAGCGCCGCTTCAATAGCATATGCCATAAGTGGCTTTCCACATAAATCAATAATATTTTTGTTTTTCAGTCCCTTTGATCCCGCTCTCGCCGGAATAATCGCAACGATATTTTTCAATTTTATTCTTCTCCCTGCCACTCAAATTCTGAATGTACGATTAATTCATCCTCTTGAAAATCTTGTTCAGCAACCTTTCCCATGATTTCATCCCATTTCATCGGACTGATCCCATTTCCCGGTCTTTTACAAGTAATCGTATCTTCTGTAAATCTTTCGCCCTGCTTGATATTTCTCTTGGCAACGATGGACTTTCGAGCAACGGTTTTATTCTTTCTTTCAGAAGGAGTAACTTTCTTTTTTCCATCACCTTTCATTACTTCTATGCGGCGAACATTTTCACATAACTCTTTTAACTCTTCTGGTGTTGCAGAAGCCTTGTGATCCGGTCCCGGAAGATTTTTGTCTAGGGTAAAGTGCTTTTCTATCATGCAAATATCCAACATAGCAGCCCCTACCGCAGCAACCGCTCCAACAGAATGATCTGAAAATCCTATTTTCAAATCTGGAAATTCCTTATGCAAATCACAAATGGCAGAAACGTTCACATCGCAGTCCGGTGTTGGGTATTCTGTATTACAATGCAAAATAACAATATCCTGTTTACAGCCAGCTTCACGCTTTAAAATATCCACACAAGTATGCATTTCATCAATCGTTGCCATTCCTGATGATAAAATAATCATCTTGTGATTACACTTGTACTGTGCAATTTTGCGCAAGTATGGAAGATTCGTCACTTCACCAGATGGTATCTTCCACATCGTTTGCCCGCACTCTTCCAAAAACTCCACTGATCCCATATCAAATGGTGTAGAGAATACTTCCAATCCCAGAGACTGCGCATACTCACGAAGTTCCAGGAAATCCGCCTTGGGAAGTTCCAACTTGCGAGTCATTTCCAATTGTGAATCTTCGGTTCCTGTAGTTTTTTCCTGATATTTTGCCTTAGGAGCATATTTAGAAATCAGCGCATCCGCACTAAATGTTTGAAATTTAATCGCATCAGCCCCACACTCTTTTGCCTTTGCAACCATTTTTCGCGCCAATTCTTTGCTTCCGTTATGATTGCAGCCAATTTCTGCTATTATCTTTATCATATACTTTCCTTTCTCCCAATTACTTTCGCTGGAATCCCTGCTACAGTTGTTTTTGGTTCCACGTTACGAACAACCACTGCACCTGCTCCCACAGTAGACCAAGCCCCTATTTTAAGTTGTCCGATTGTCACAGATGAACTACCAACAAATGCCCCATCCCCAACATAAACATCTCCATTCAATACCGAATTTGTCGAGATATTTACATGCCGTTCCAAATGGCATCCATGTTCTAAAAGAGCCTTCGTATTCACAATGCAGTTATCCCCCACCACTGCATTGCTATTAACAATCGCCATCTTACCTATAAAACATCCATTTCCCACATCAGCATGTGGTGAGACGATAGCCGTTCTATCCACTACATTCACCAGACGTAAATGCAATTTTTGTAATCGTTCAAACCATTCTTTTCTGGCTGCATTATTACCTATTGCAATAATATAGACATATTTTTCTTTTTGCTCTAATTCTTCTAACGAGTTTGCTAAGATCGGATAGCCCAAATGTTCCTTTTCCTTCTTATACTCATCCAAAAAACCAACCATTTCATAATTGAAATAATCTACAGAATCTAATACCGACTTGGCATATCCACCAGCGCCTATAATAATTAATTTTTCCATGATCTGCTAAGTTCTATCCTTTACTTTATCTTCATATATGTCAATCAGATACTCTGAGCCAAATTCAATGGTTTTCATTGCATCCAAAATCCTTTGCGGGTTATATGTACCGCTTTCTTCCTTTGAATCAAATAATATCTTAGGATTACTCGCCCTCATTTCTTGCATGATTGTTGATGGATATGTAAAATACACTTTAGTTCCATCCAGTATTCCCAGCAATAACTCTGCCGGCACATTCTTCGGTACCTCTATCACTTCTACTCTATCCGGAAATTGATACGACATCTCATCTCTTGGATGTTTCTTAAGCAATAGTCTGCCTTTTCCCATTTTTCCCACAATATACCGGACAAAATCTTGCGTAATCATCTCATCAACCTGAAGATCTTCTTTCAGCGGTGCGGTAAACAATGCATAATCTGCTTGTACTCCCGTGACATCATAATCAAATGTCTTTTCAACTAAGGCTCGATACATTTTCTTGTCTACTAACGACATATCATTTAATTGAAAGATTTTCTTATAGTCTCTATACAACAGTTTTTCCGGTCGTGAAGAAAATTTTACACATCTCTTTGTCGGCGCAAAATTATACATTATTGTCGGATCTGCATATCCCAGTTTTGACAAGATGCATCCTGCAATCTCATGTTGCCAACCCTCTCTTTTTATCCAATATCTCGTCGGCCAACTACGATGCGGTTCATAATCTCGCGCGCCATCTTCCAGTAAAACTACATTGATATACTTAGCAAGTACTACTAACTCCCCAGACATGATTGTTGGCACAAATACAGTAACAATCTGTCCATACTCTTTATAATCAAACCACGGCTTTAAACTTTCAGCACAATATTGAGGTTGTTTTCCTCTAATAGCAGCTCCTGTCATACTAAGTAGCGTTTTTAGTTGTTTTGAAATCCCTTGATCCACATATGTACCATCATAAATAGAAATTTTTTTGAATATACCCGACTTCACTGCCTGATCATATATGCGAACAGTCCATTTGCCTTCTGCATCCATTCCTGCTGGTACAATCAAAAGATCATATTCATATTTTTTCTTGCCATAGGCCTCATAATACCATAGAAAATCTAATAATGATTTTGGAGAATATAATACTGCTAATGCTTTTTCCATCTTATTCCTACCTTCATCTTACCGTTTTTCTTATTGCTACATTATATATTCTATGTACTATTACTCCCCCAATTAATGCCACGTCCCAGAATACAAACATATTCCATGGTTCAACAATATTTTTCTGTATAATGCCCTTTGCAATTACTTGAATCAAATATATTTCCAGGGTGCTGTCTGCAATGTAATTAATGATATTATTCTTTCCCAACACCATTGGTTTATCATCATTGAGTTTTACAGCAAAAATCAAAATACAATAAGCAAACAACATTCTTGATATCGTGATCATGAATTGAAGCATATATCCTTTGCCCATGAAAATTATAGCAGCATACTCTGTTGCCCATATAATCCCACTGCATATCACTCCTACTAACAAAACCATATAAGAAACTTTCTTTACTTTATCTATATTTTTCTTGACGGCTCCTCCTAACAGCATTACGCCGAAAAAAGCATATATTTTGAACCATGCAAAGGCTGCCTCTTCCACAAAAAAGGTCGCTTCGTATCTGGCAAGATAATATGCAATATATCCAATCCCCCAAAAAGCAAAACCTTTTTCATATCCGTGATCAATTCTGTCAAACAAATAAAAAAAAGGATAATAGATCATCATCGCTGACACAAACCAAAAGCAGGTACATAAGAAGGTTATCAGATTGCCATTTAAGCCATCCAAACAGTACCAAATCAATCCCATCACTACAGTGATTGGTAAAATTCTTATATATCTCTTTTTCATCCATTTCCCTATAGAATCTCGTTTTCCCGAAATGAGAAATCCGCTTACTGCAAAAAAGATGGCATTTCCCCAACCTCCACCTATTTGAAAAATTGAGGATGCTCCCGCGATTGAAAACATAGTCTCAGGATACATGCAATGACTGTTTGTTATTAATATACATGCTATAAATTTTAATAGTTGTAAATAATCATTCTTCTTTGTCATTTCCACACTCGAATGTCCCGTGATAATTCATCGTATATTCCCTTTGGAACTGCAACACCTGTCTGTTCATATATACTTTCATCACACTGAAAAACTCTTTCAATGATATCCGGTTTTTCCGTCAGAAATTCTATCTTGCTTTGCTTATGATAAAAATGATTTAAATCCGCTACGATTTCTGTCAGTGTCTGATTTTCTTTGCATACCACATTATAGATGCCCGTCACATGTTCCCGAATCACTCCTGCTATAACCTCAGACAGAGTGCTTATATGAATGTAATTCCTATGAGCATCACAATTTCCATAAATCATTATCGTATCGCCCTTTTTTACTTTTTCCATCATGCCGTATAGCAGTCTCTGATGAGCTGCAAACGTGTCCTCCCCATAAATAGCCGCTGGTCTTAAAATACACAGATCCACGCACATTCGCTTGCAGTAACATTCCAGAAATTCTTCTGCGCTTTTTTTACTCTGTGCATAAAATCCATAGTATGCATCATCCGCCCTATACGTCGCTGAGATAGATGACATATTTATAAATTGCGGGATCTGATATTGATGGCAAATCTCCGCCAAATAAAGTGCTCCCAGTACATTCACATTTACCAAGTCAAGAATCGCCTGATCCGTTGCATCATCAACCTGCGTAGACAGATTAATCAGAACATCACACCCTCGCAATTTATCTATCTCACCCTTTAACGCGCGTTCTCTTAAATCTAAAGATATATCTGCATCATTTCTTCTGCCCAATTTAACAAATTCAAATTGGGTATCATACCTAGATATGAAGCCCTTTCCTACACTAGACGAATATCCGCAAATAGCAATTCTGCTCATTTTTTCTCCTATTCCAAAATGATTTTGATGCGCTCATTAAATGTCATGGCAGCCTGATGTATCTCTTCGGGCGTATCATATTGATAATAAATATAACCCAGACGTTCACTGAGATATTTTTCAAGCATTTCTCCCTTGGAATACAATTCCACATATTCAAACACATGGCTCATAATATCATCCGGTATTTCTGTTCCCATGTACTTTCCATTTCTGTCTGCCATAATTGCATGATGTCCGGCATATTTTGCCATAGGTTCCTCTGCCTTCAAGTCGCTACAATCCATCCCCAATTCAGCCATTACAAGGGCTTTATGGAATGGGAACCCAGTAACCGCAGTAACCGGTGTCAGAAACCGATTACCTAAGCATCTTCGCATAGTTTCAATCACATAAGGCTTGCTATCTTTCACGATATATTGGATAGTAATAAGACCATCCACTAAATCCAATTCCCGAAACAGTTTCTCCGTTATTCCTATCAATTCATCTCTGACTTCAGAAAAATGATTGCTAGGCATTGTCTCTGTCTGTATCAAATACGGATTGATCGGCGAATAGCAATTGCATGCTGTGCAGGAAACAACTTTTTTATTAACTACAAAAGCCACAAACGATTCCTGATTTCCAATAATAAATGGTTCTATCACTATTCTCTTCATTCGAGATTTTTCAAATGAGTTATGTATTGCCTCTATTGCCTCTGCACGATTGTCTGCGCGACAGATTCCCACACCACTTGTTTGATCTACGGCTTTGCATATAATCGGATACTCAACCCCATCCAAAAAATCAACTGCATCTTTTTCTTCTTCAAAACACGTAGATAGTGGCGAACGGATACCTAATTTTACACACAACTCTTTAAACTGATCCTTCTCATGTAACAACATGGTGTTTTTCAGACTATCGTGTCCTTTCCAACCCATTTGTTCAGCAACATAAGATGCTGTAACCATCCCATAGTCATGTGCACAGGATACAATACCATCGATATTCTCCTCTTTTACAATTTCTAATATCGCATCTTTGTCAGAATAGTCTGCCTGAATATATTGATCTGCCTCTTTATGTCCAGGCAGGTCCGGTCGGTTGCCAGATGTAATAAGATAAACTCCTAACTGTTTCAGTTCTTTTATCAGCGGCTCTTCTGTATGTCCAGCGTTTAACAATAAGACTTTTTTCATACCCTTTATTCCTCATTCTCCCTTGCTACTTCTTTGACAATGTACTGTGGTGTATTGTTGATACACATATAAATTCTTCCAACATATTCGCCTATCATTCCAAGCACACACAGGATAATTCCGCTCATGAACAATAAAATAGCAATAGTAGAACTCCACCCCGCTGGAATATTTGAAGCAACCAATTTCCTTATTATAATAAAAATTCCATACACAAATCCCACCAGTGCACTAAACATCCCCAAATAGGTTGCAATGCGAAGCGGAACTACCGAAAATGCTGTAAAACCATTCATCCAGAGACTCAACAATTTGCGAAAAGAATAGCCTGATACACCATTTTGTCTATCCAATTGTTCAGTCTGCACTACTCCAATATTATGGGAAGTTCTTAAAATCAAGCCAGGAATATGCGGATAGGGATTATCATACTTAATCACTTCATCTATGATAAATCTTTTTGCCATAAAGAAGATGGAAACTGCAACCCCTTTGGGAGCCTTCAACAAGACTTCATTCATCCAATCGCTCAACTTGGTTCCCATCTTTCTTACCAAGGATCTATTAGATTTTGTCGTCCACTCCGTTGTGACCACATCGTACCCCTCTTGAATTTTCTCCAGCATTTCTCCGACCACTTCCATTTTGGTCTGACCATCATCGTCACTCACCACTACATAATCACCTGTCACATAGTGAAATCCAGCCATGATTGCCCCATGCTGTCCGCAGTTCTTTGCCAGATTTACACTGACAATATGTTCGTTTTCCTGCGACATCTGCTTGATCAATTCCCATGTGTTATCTTTTGAGCAATCATTCACCAAGATAAACTCGTATTGTTCCACTGCTAATTCTTTAAAAATTTCTATATCTTTCTGAATAACGCTCTGTATATTTTGTTCGGAATTGTAACATGGTATTACAACTGATAATTTTCCTTTCACAACAATCTCCTTAGGCATTTATTGCGCCACAAATTTTCGTGCTGATTCATAATCATCAAAATACGTCAAACAATATCCCCATCTGCTTGCACTATCTGTCACTGTTTCCCCATCGGCATCCTCTATTTCATATGAGATCACTCTATCCCTGTGCTCATCTATGTATTTATTTATGTCCTCTTTATCAGAATGATTTAATATAAAACGCACCGCAGCAACCTTTTCAGTATCAGCCGGTTTGACATCCGGTTTTTCTCCCAAAGCACTCTTAATCACTGCTTCTACAAAATCAACTCCCGTAGATAATTTCACCAAATGGCTACCTATAAAATCGCCGCCCATACGACCGCCGATCTCTATGATTTTAATATTTCCATCCCCATCAATTTTAACTTCTGAATGAGATGCGCCTACCTGAATACCCAGACTGTCTAGAGCATGGCGAATAACCCTCTCAACCTGCTCTAACTGCGCCCCTTTTATATTAGCTGGCTGAATATGTCCCGTCTCAACATACCCCGGCGCTCCTGTTGTAAATTTTTCTGTAAGAGCTAAAAATGTATGTTTTCCCTGCCAAGAAATAAATTCAACACTATATTCCTGTCCCTCTGCGAATTCTTCGACTAGAGCCTTTTTCTCAAATCCTTGATCTTTTGCCTTTTCAATCGCTGGTGCTAATTCTTCAAAATGATTTATTTTGGTAATACCTCTGCTGCCAGATCGATCCAATGGTTTCACAATTAATGGATACTCTAATTTCACTGTTTTTAAGTCATCCACTGTTTCCACCAAAAAACTTTTTGGCGACGGATCGCTATGCTCTTCAAAACACTTTCTCATTTCATACTTATTTGTGGATACCAGACCTGTTTGCATGGAATTACCTGAAAGTCCCATCTTTTCTGCTACATAGCAAACAGTAATCGACGCCAGATCCGACGCTATTGTGCAAATACCGTCCACGTGTATTTCTTGACATTTCTGTAATATTTCTTCTTTTTCCACAATACTGATGGGATAAAAATAGTCCGCAATTTTTTCGCCTACATCACCTACCTGCCACGCAAATACATGCGTTTCTATTCCCATCTCTTTTGCCTTACTAATTAGGGGCTCCTGTAGATATGAAGCCCCAATAATTGCAATTTTTTTATTCGTCATTTTCCCATACCACATTATTTATAAAATTTCTTTATAAATTCAACTACCAAGTCAATCTCTATATCTTTAAGTCCATAATACATCGGCAACCTCATAAGTCTTTCACTTTCCCTGGTTGTATATGTATCCTGTCCCACAAACTTTCCAAACTTTCTCCCTGCCGGTGCACTATGTAACGGGATGTAATGGAACACTGCCCCAACGCCATGGCTCTTTAGATAATCAATCAATCTTGTTCTCTCTTCCAAGTCCTTCGCCTTAATATAAAACATATGGGCATTATGCACACATCCCTCTGGAACATACGGCAGTTCAATATATCCTGCCTCTGCCAACGGCTTCAGCATTTCATAATACTGATTCCAACTGTTCATGCGATCATCATAAATTTCCTGCGCCTTCTCCAACTGTGCCCAAAGATATGCTGCATTGAGTTCGCTTGGCAGATAAGATGAGCCTGCATCTACCCATGTATATTTATCAATCTGTCCACGGAAGAACTTGCTTCGGTTCGTTCCTTTTTCACGTACAATTTCTGCTCGGTCTATATAATCTGGATTTTTGATTAATAAAAGTCCACCTTCACCCATGCTATAATTCTTTGTTTCATGGAAACTATAACATCCAAAGTCACCAATCGTACCAAGAGCTTTCCCCTTATATGTACTCATGACACCCTGCGCTGCATCTTCTATAACTAACAAATTATGTCTACGTGCAATATCCATGATTGTATCCATTTCACAGGAAACACCTGCATAATGAACCGGTACAATTGCTCTTGTCTTTTTTGTAATCGCATCTTCAATCAGTGTCTCATCTATATTCATCGTGTCCGGTCGGATATCTACAAACTTGACTCTTGCTCCGCGTAATACGAAGGCATCTGCTGTCGATACAAAAGTAAACGACGGCATGATGACTTCATCTCCCGGCTGAATATCTGCCAAAATTGCTGCCATCTCCGTCGCATGTGTACAAGAAGTCGTCAGTAACGCCTTTTCTGTTCCTGTTGTATCTTCAAACCACTTTGCACATCTTTTGCAAAAAGGTCCATCACCGCATATTTTATGATTGCCAATCGCCTCGGCAATATATTTTTCTTCGTCTCCCACATGAGGCGGTACATTAAAATTAATCATAATTTTCTCTCTTTCAGGGTAAACTAACCTCATTGAAAACCAATAAGCACATCTTTACTATACTATTATTGTCGTATTTTGTCTAGTGTGAAAAAATCAGCTAACAATGGAGTTTCCATGATGTCTGATTTCCCTTTTCTAATGTAATATTCACAAAAAATAAGGAGTGCCATATCATTATGGACACACCCTATAAAAGCTATCGCTTTTCAATTGTGCTTATATTATAGCATTCTCTTTCAAATTATCAACAATTTTTCGTATAAAATCATATTGTTTATGAATTACATAGCATTTCCACAATTTCTCTTTTCTGCTCCATTCTGGGATGTACGTAGCGATCCATGGTGATTTTGATAGAACTATGCCCAAGTATTTCACTGACGCATTTATAATCACCGCCATTTTCAACACACCTTGTAGCAAATGTGTGTCTGAGGCAGTGGAAATTACGGTAGGGAATTTCTAGCCTATTCAAAATCTTTTCATATATAGAAGGTACTCTTATCTACACAGACCCTATTGATGAACTGTTTCATTGTGATATTGGGGAACTACCATACCGTTCCTTACGTTTCAAATGGCCGCTTTCACGGTCTTGCATCACGCTTCTTTTTCTCATAATTTATCACCAATATATTTTTGGTGATAAATTATTTATGTTTACAGACATAGGATTTGATACGATTTCCATTATTCATCCCTTTGCATCCGCAGCCGCAGATAGCCATATCGGAAGCCTGAATGACTATTCCTTTCAATCGGGCCTGGGTGGTGGTTTATACACTCTGCTGATTTCCTATCTCAATCCAGCGCAAATATTGACCTATATTGTGCCATCAGCCCTGCTTCCCTATACATATATACTGAGTATGTATATTTCCACTATGCTTGCAGGTATTTACGGTTATCGCATTGGTAACGATTATACTGGGGCATACAATTACTATGAAGGTACAATCCTCTGGTGCTCCCTTCTGTCGATCATGATGCTGATTTTCTGTCTGTTCTTCCGGGGGAACCATAAAAAACGCATCATTTTTTTGCTATGCACTTTGGCTCTGCTCTTTCCGATCGTCACAAAACTCTTTACGTTTGATGCAACCAAGCAGCGCTGGACTTTTGTCTATATCATAGTGCTAATCTGCCTATGTATTTATACATTAGATGATATTACAGAACATACCGACCATATTCCTCTCAAGCGCTGGCTGCTCATCAGCGATGTGATTATTTTACTTTTACTTACACTTGTATTTGGATTTGCCGTGACCGGACAGATAGAGATTAGCAAACATGCCTTTGTAAAGGTAATCTTTATCCTGTTTTTATACAATATGGTTTTTATCGCAATGGTCAAGAAAAGCCGGCAATTTGCAGCCCTCAGTTTATTGCTCGTGGTCTGCCTTGATATTGCACTAGAGACTTATCCGATTGCTAATACCAGAACCGCCATTATCAAGGAGAACTATGAAACATCTCTGTATAATGACGGGACAAAAGAGGCTGCTGCTGACATCCAAAGTAAAGACCTCGGGCTCTACCGTATCACCATGCACTTTCCCATGACGGTTACGATAAGCTGGGTCCTGAACAGAAAGCATATGCTATGACTTCCGGCTTTTATCTGACAAAGTCTGAAAATGAGTCTGAGTTGCTCTCACAATATGCTACCATTGACACGTCTTCCCTTTGTGTAGAACAAGCTAATCTCGCATTGGAACAACTGCAAAAAGAATCCTTATATGATATATCCTATGTCGACCATGAACTAAGCGGAAAGATTAATAATACCGAGATAGCCGATGTCATGTTATGCCTCCCTATCTTTTATGATAATCGTTGGTCTACCTATATCGATGGGCAAAAAGTCACAGCATACAATATTAACGGTGGTTTGACAGGCATAAGCATCAGCCCCGGTGAGCATGATGTACGTTTGGTCTACAATGACCCTATGGTATATGTCAGCATCTGCATCAGCGGGCTTGCGCTCATGGGCATGGCTCTTTATCTTCTGCTATACCGCAAACGCAATTTTTCACGCAACGAACGCCAAAAACTGTACCGCTGCACAGCCGTTATTCTTATCCCTTGTATGATACTGGTGATTCTGCTTTATGAGCGACATACCGGGGAAGATAACAGTATTCGAAAGCGTCTTGCTTCCGGAGAAACGATCATCACACAATATGGCTATGACAGCACCACTGCAACGCAATTTAGTTTTTGGACGGTTGAAACAGCAGACTCCTTTTCCATCATTGACGGCGGTATACCAGCTATGGCTGACCTTGTTCGCACAGTTATAAAGGAACATAATAACCAGGTGGATAATTGGATTATTACGCACCCACACCCAGATCATATGGGAGCCTTTAATCGTATCATGCAGGATGACGCCGTCTCGATCACAATCGACCATCTGTATACAGTGGAATTTCCATTAGAAGTTTATGAACAGATTGCACGTGATGTTGACGATATTGACACCTACTATACTTTTTTAGATACCACGCAAACACTGGAGGATAAGAATATATTATCTGTCGAATATCTACACGAGGGAGACACCCTGCATCTGGGAGACAGCCAGTTGAAGGTATATAGCGAATACACGCCTGAGATTATAGAACGAGATCTTGATTTGCCGAACAGTAGTTCTCTCATTTTCAAAATATCCGGGAAAAAACAAAGTATGTTATTTTTTGCTGATTTTGAAGATGCCGAATTGGCTGACAAACTGTATGAAAAATACGGACACGAACTGGACGCCACCTATATTCAATTAGGACATCACGGTAACAATGCACTTGCCCCATCCTACTATTTGAATTTGCATCCATCCGCCGTTTACGCAGATGCGCCTTATTTTTTATACACTGGGGAACAATATAAATGTAAGAATACATTAGCATATCTGAAAGATCACGATGTTGCTTGTTATACCTTCCACGGAGCACCACACCGGGTGTATGTGAGGTAACAGTATTCTTCACAAGAAGGGAAATAAAAAGTAAACTTGTTATTTCCCTTCTGTTATAATCACTATACAAATTTTCGTATTACGGGTATTCTTTTTAAAACAAATACTGTAATCCAACTCAGTGTCAATACAATTATTGAAATTACGGGCACAGATATTACTGCATTAAATGAAAACGTTGTAAAATTATGTTTCCATAATTCCAAAATCCAAAACATATGTACTAAATATATTCCCATAGAGCAATTTGCCATATTTTTAATCAGACGTGATGGTTCGGTAACCTCGAGATTGCGGAAACATGCATAAACAGCTACTGCATTCGCTGCTACAAAAATTGATGTATAGCGCATCCAATTTTCATTTGGTATCATATTAACCCTCGATAGAGTAACCGTAATATATATTTCTAATCCTAAAGCAATAACCCCTACTATATTCAAAATACGACAAGGTCTTTTAGGGAGATTATATTTATCAATATAATGTCCCACAAGAAAATAAAAGACATATTTTCCAGATGACAACGTCATTTTTGAAATGTTATTACTCACAATTACAGGTATTGTGCCGGTAAGCATTGACAATGTGTCTATCCCTATTGTTATCATACCTATTATCAATAGTGTGTATACCATACTATTTTTCGAAGCAGAATTGGTATACACTTTTATAATTGGAACCAACAAATAAAAACCTATCGTCACATATAAAAACCACAAATGTGTCTGTGTTTCCCCTAGTAAAACATTTTTTATAGCAACTCTAATTGTAAATACATTGATATTTCCATCCAATGCATATACTTGATAAAACATAGCCCATACAAACAACACAATTATCATTTTGATAATATGGTTTTTAGCAAACTTCATGTACTCTAATTTTTTACTATCGTCTAAAAATAATGCTCCTGAGATCATAAAGAAACAAGGCACTGCCACACGACAAATTGCACTATATATTGTAAAAACTATCCAGCGGTTCGTTTCCACATAGCCATACCAATTATTGGCTGACACATGCAGAATAATAACTCCTATCATTAAAACCACTCTTAAATAATCAATATAATATTTTCTCATTTATACTCCTCTTCGTCCCTCTCGCACACCGTAATTGATGTAATGCGTATAATACGCTTTCCAGTTATTACCATAGGCTCTCTGCAAATCCACATAATTTGCACGATAAGTCTGCACGAAAAATCCTGCGCTTGCTCTTCGTCCTTCCTGCATTCCATAATTTACAAAATGCTGTAATACTGCTACATCATCATTGCCATATGCCTTATATACATCCGGATTGTTGGCTACATAATAAGAAAAATCATAGACCGCAGCATAATTAACACCTCCATAGACGGTTGTCCCGCCCTGTAAGGTTGTACATCCGGTGGCCACACGTCCTTCTTTTCTTCCATAATTGATGTAGTGCATATAATAAGATTTCAGGTCGTTTCCATAGGCTCCTCGCAAATCAGCATACTGCAGGCGATAGGAATTTACGTCAAAACTGCTTTTCGCTTGACGTCCCTCTTTCATCCCATAGTTTACAAAGTGCTGCAATACCGCCAGATCATCATAGCCGTATGCTTTCTTGATGTCTGCGTACTTGTTCACATAATACTGATAATCATATACCGCACTATAATCAACACCGTTCAAAACTATAGCGGCCCCCTGCAAGGTCGTACATCCGACACCGCTTCGTGCTTCTTTTGCACCATAATTGACATAATGCATATAATAAGATTTCAGATCCGATCCATAGGCTCTGCGCAGATCTGCATACTGCAAACGATACGATGTCACATTAAAACTAGTCTTTGCCTGTCGTCCCTCTGCCATGCCATAATTAATAAAATGCTGCAAGAGGCTGTTACAGTCATAACCATATGCCTGCTTCAGATCGCCATAAGTATCTGCATAATAATACGGATCAAAGACACTACTATAATCAACGCCATTATAAATCGCTGTATAAGAACGATTTGGGGACGAGGAATTACCGCCTGTAGTTCCACTACCAGATGAGGTATCTTCCTTACCATAGTCATACTTACACTCCGGACGATTGACCGTACTCCAGAAAGTCTCCGGTACATGTGACCGGTTATTTTTCCGCAAAGTCTCATCACTTACATTGTAATATGCCAAAGTGCCGGATGTATCCGCCCACGTCGGATCTACAGCATACCAATAATTTCCTATATGGATCTGATTCCATTCGTGCGTTGTGCTTGTCACAATGATCGTTTCAATTCCTGCTCCATTGCACAATAATTCAAATGCTTCTGCATAGCCGGCGCATACACTCTGTCCTCTCATAAAAACGCTATAACAAGACTGATTATAGGATGCACCATCCTTATATATCGTATTGGTTATCACCAATTCATGTGCCTTATACTCCTTGTCCAAAACGCTTGCCTGCGCATTGACCTGACTCATCCAGTTATCGATCACACTCTGAAACTGGTCGGTATAATTCTGGCGCGTTGCACCATCTACAAATTCGTCATAGACATCAACATAGATCGTTCCTGCATTCTCCACACCGGCATAATATTCCCTGACATAATCCTCACCATCCAGGAAATAAAATTGCGGATTAGAATTAACAAAGGCAATCGTTGTATTGATTGCCTCTGTGTCTGTCAAGCCGCTATATGACACACCTTGTGTATATTCACGGCTTGCGTTCATGACAGCAGTCTTTCCATTGATATCCCCTGTCCCTGTCAGATATGCCATACACATCTGATAGAGACCATCATAAAGGTTCTTCTGACTCGCTGTCATTTGGTTGTAATAATAATCTGAGCCATACTTTGCCCAGTAACTGCTGCCTGCATTTCTGGTATAACTCGGCTCATATACATCGGTGTACTCTGAAACGATCTGTTCTGTGACTTGCGGTGCATGGTATCCCTCTGCATTTGCTATTTCATTCGCCGCATAAACCGGCAATGTCTCCAGCGCTGACACGGTCACAAATACCGCACTACATAATACCAGTAACAGTTTCTTCATTCGTTTCATAGGTTTTCTCCTCACTTACTATCGCACACCGCTTCTTCCTTCATTCTGTCCATAAGATATGTAATGCATATAATATGCCGGTAAATTATCACCGTACGCAGACTGCAAGTCCGCATATCTGCTTCGATAAGACTGCACTGCAAACGTTTCCTTTGCGCATCTGCCTTCTTTCATTCCATAATTAAGAAAATGCTGCAAAACTGCCACATCGTCATTGCCAAAGGCTTTTTTCACATCCGCATTATTTGCCACATAATAGTAATAATCATACACCGCGGAATAATCTACACCATTATGTATTGTTGTGGCTCCCTGTACCGTCGTGCAGCCCGTTGCAACACGACCTTCCTTTTTGCCGTATCTCATATAATGCTCATAATAGGACTTCAACTGTCCGCCATAAGCATTGCGCAGGTCCACATATTGCAGGCGATAGGATGTCGCGTTAAAGTTGCTGCTTGCCTGCCGTCCCTCATTCATGCCATAGTTGACAAAATGTTGCAGAACTGCAATATCATCATTTGATCCATAGGCATTTTTCACATCTGCATTATTTGCAAGGTAATAATCACAATTATAAACGGATGCATAATCCACGCCATTGTACTGTGTCACATATCCCTGTCGGGAAGTACAGCCGGTTCCTTTTCTATTTTCACGATATCCATATTTCAGATAATGTTCATAGTATTTCGATAGGTCATTGCCATACGCCTGACGCAAATCTGCATATTGCAGCTTATAGGAGTTGACATTAAATGATGCACAGCCTTGGCGTCCCTCGTTCATACCATACACTGCAAAATGCGTACAATATTTCTTCAGATCATTTCCATATGCTGCAACCAAATCCTGATTGTTCTTTTTATAATATGCAATATCAAAGATTGGACTTGCGACACGTCCCTCTGCCAGACCATAATTCAAAAAATGGTTTAGAAGTGCCTTTTCATCATATCCGTAAGCTTCTTGCAAATCACCATAGTGATTATAATAGTAGGATGCATCAAAAGCCGCAGAGTAGTCCTCCTTAGACAAACCATAATAATTCGCAATGCCTGTGGCATCTGCTACACCCAGTTGTCGCAATCCATTTTCATTTCCCAGAAAATATCGAATATCACTAGCATTGGTCAGATAGGCATGCTCTACGATAATACCAGGAAATCCTAACAATTTACTGTTGTGGTTCACACTATAATAGTCCGTCACACTTCCATCCGGATAGGTGCTTCCATCGTTTGAATTGCGGATCTTGACTCCCGCGTTTGACAGACCGATCCACTGTAATACATTGGCTATGCTCTGTGACAGTGAATGGCTCTCCGCACTCAGATCCGGTCGGTAGCCGCTATTTTGTGCATACACTTCCACACCGGATGTCGCCGCTGACTGTGAGACATTCAGATGCAGGCTGATATAAACATCTGCCCCCATATTAGAAGCCCACACCATACGATAGTAATTATCCATGGTAGATGAAGTTCCGGGATTCGGACATGCATTTGATGATCTGGTCAAATACACATCCACGCCTTGATATTGCTCCAACTCCGCTTTACAATACTGGGCAATCTTTAATGTCAGTTCTTCCTCTTTCAAACCGGAACGGGATGCCCCATGATGTGTACTATCATGTCCCGCATCCAAGACAACTGTCAGTCGTCCCGTATTTGCATATTTTTTGATAGCTGCCTTTTGCAACGCCCAGTCAGCATCACCAAATGCTTCTTCCAACTCCTTGCGCATCTGCGCTGTCGTAGAGTCATCACCATCCTTTGCGTGCACTATGCTGCCTGACGGCACATACAAGCAAGTGCACATAACAAGAGCAAGCAGTATGGTTATTAATCTTTTTAAAAATTTATCTTTCATCGTCTTTTCTTTGAGAGTTCCTAAATTCCGCTTCTGCCTTCTTTTTTACCGAAGTTCATATAATGCAGATAGTAACTTTTCAGATCATTTCCATATGCGCTTTGTAAATCCGCATAGTTTCCACGATATGCCCCTACATTGAAATCTACTTTCGCCTGACGTCCCTCTTTCATTCCATAATTAACAAAATGAGCAAGTACTGCCTGGTCATCATTTCCATAAGCATTCTTTATATCGCTGTTATTTGATACATAGTAGTAGTAATCATACACAGCAGAATAATCTACGCCATTATAGACGGTCGTAGCTCCCTGCACAGTGGTACAACCGGCCCCTTTTCGTCCCTCTTTTGCTCCATAATTCATATAATGCAAATAGTAGTTCTTAAGGTTGCTGCCATATGCATTTCGTAGATCCACATACTGTAAGCGATAAGAACTTGCATTGAAAGTGGATTTTGCCTGTCTGCCTTCTTTCATACCATAATTGACAAAGTGTGCAAGCACTGCGTTTTCATCATCTCCATAGACTTTTTTTACATCGACATTATTATTTACATAATAGTTGTAATCATAAACACTGGCGTAATTAATGCCATTATAGACCGTTGTTGCATTTTGCAGCGTCGTACAACCGGTTCCCTTTCGTCCCTCTTTCTGCCCATATTTGACGTAATGCAAATAGTAATTCTTCCAGTTCTTACCATATGCACTACGAAGATCCGCATACTGTAAGCGATAAGACGATACATTGAATGAGGCAATCGCCTGACGTCCTTCGGCCATACCATAATTCACAAAATGCTTCAAAATTGTTGCATCATCCGTACCTAATGCATTTTTCACGTCGACATTGTGCTCCAAGTAGTAGTAATAGTTATATACGCCGGAATAATCAATGCCATTATAGACCGTTGTCGGTCCCTGCATCGTAGTACAACCGGTTCCCTTACGTCCTTCTGCTTTTCCATAAAGCATGTAGTGCTGATAATATAGTGGCCAGTTCGTACCATAAGCATATCGCAGATCTCCATATTGCAGATAATAAGATTTTGGATCAAAGGTTGCGCATCCTTGACGTCCCTCTGCCATGCCATAATTTTTAAAATGACTCAAAAGAGCCCCTGCATCACTTCCTACTGCACTTACGACATCTGCATTGTGTTCTGCATAATATGTAGCATCAAAGACAGCCGAATAGTCCTGCCCGCTGATGGTTCCATCATCATACCAATAGTCCAGATCCACATAACCGGTGATACCCGGTACAGATCCCCGGGAAGAGAATTGGAAGAAATCATATGGCTGTGCATAAGAAGAAGAAACCCACCATGCATAGTCCGTAACCTGCGGTCTCATATAGTTTGCTAACCAAACACGTCCGTTCGCCGCTAGTGATGCTCCGTCAAAACAATTCTCTAAAGTTGATTTATTGGCATATAATGCTCCGGTATAACCATTCACCACGCATTGATTCATAAATGCATTTGCTACAGCCGTTCTTTGTGTTGCATTCTGTCCTGAATTATACAGGCGGCATTCACCTCGATATTGTGATGGGCACCATTCATAATCCATACAGATTGGCAGACTAATGTTATACATATAAATCAAACCTGTCACATAGTTAGCTTCCTGTCTTGCTTCTGCCTCTGTAACTGCTTCTGACCAGAAATACACACCTACACGAAGTCCTGCGGCAAGTGCGCCCTCGATATTCTCCTTGTAGCATTTGTCTGTATAGAATGAACCATCATTATAACGTCCACCAACTTTGACAATAACAAATTCAACACCGGAATTCTTTACTGCACTCCAGTCAATCGTACCCCGATCGTTCTGCCAATGTGACACATCAATTCCTTTACGAATGGCAGTATATCCTTCACGAGGATTCCCTTTTGTATAACCCATGACACTTGAGGACTCATCATCATAAAATCCCTCATCTACCTGTCCTGACATACGGTAGTCGTTACCGTCAAAATGTGCCACGGCTGCCTTGGTTTCCAAAGTGCCAGCCTGTCCCAGGAGTGTTGTCATAACCATTGCGCATAACAATACTGCGGCCATGATCCTTTTTCTTATTGCTTTTTTCATTTCTTCCTCTTTTCTATGCATTGTTTAACAAAGTATCTAATGCTGCCTCTGCTGATATTTCCGGAATTATAATTCCCTTATCATACTTCTTCAATCTTTCCGCAGGTGCTCCCAGATCAAACGCCGCTACTTTCATCCCCATCTTGATAGCCTCCTCTGTAGTATAGGAGAATGTTTCCGGCCATATCGACGCAATGAAAACAATATCCACTTGATATTCTTTCATCAGTTCTGGTAATTCATCTCGGGAATATTTTCCATGGATAAGCAAATGCTCATTAGCAGAAGTACTCAAATTCGGACCTATCACAACAATTCTTGCATTTAATCCTTGTTCTTCTATCAGTTCCGCCATCCGAATAAGTATCTCAGAGCCCTTGCTAGGCATCATATTCCCAATATATCCTATCGTAATGAGATCTGATGTCTTATCTATCTTCTCCACAGGTTCTATATAGTCCACTTGATGCGGAACCACTTCATAATGTATATCCGGATAACATTGTTCATAGTAAGATTTTGTATTTTCCGAGAAAGTGATCACATGATCACACTGGGATAAAAACTCCGCCCAGATACTTCTCCAAGAAGCAATGGAATTGTATTCCAAATTCATTTTATTCGTGTTGTTGTGATAACACTTCTCACATTCTTCCAAATTGGCTGGTAGGAAACAATGTTTTTGTTGGTCATTTAACAAATAAATACTCGGGCACACCGGATAGAAATCATGGCACAACATGGTAATTTCTGTTTTAAAATTCTTCTTTAAACCAATAATAAATTGCTGAACTTGAGCAATATGCTCATATGCCACTAATTCATTTATCATTACCTGTTGGACTTGATGTCCCGTCAAAATGGAACATGTATCCTCCAACTGATCTACACGGAATGTTGCCTCATATTCATCATAATAAACAACCATTTGCAAACCTACATCTGCATTATCCACAATGCGCATAACCGCAGTGTTATGATCCAACATTGACTGGATGCGATTTTCCATATACTTGCCTGCGCCACCGCCCCAATCATGGTCTAGCACAACAATGAACTGTTCAACGTTATCTTGAATCATACGCATTTTAACATATTCTCGCACCTGACAATTCGGATCCATCGCACAATAAATATCTACATCCTTTTTGTATGTAGGATAACGTTTTTCCAAAATAGCTGAGTTTCTTTCAATATAACGTTTCTTATCCTCACTCAGAAAACTTCCTCCGTGTTTATGCCACACGAATAAGTTTTCCACTTGAACATTATGATACCCTGCACGGATTGCTCTCTGGCACCAATCGTTTTCCTCCCCATATCCCTTATAAAAAGTATCCGCATCTAAGTTGCCAATTTCATCAATCACTTTACGGTTCATTCCCATGCAAAATCCTACACCTGTTGGCATTTCAACATAGTGCGGCTGAACCATCCGAAAATATCGATCTATCTCGCTCTCACTTTTGTCCATAAAAATATGGTTATTTTCACAGAAATTTGGAAATGAACAAATTGTTCCACTATTGGTAAAAGGTGTTGTAGATGCCACTTCATCACTATTCCAAATTGGCAGCATCAATCTTTCCAACCATTGATCCGGCAGCATCACATCTGTATTTACAAGAACAACATGATGGGATGTCTGTGCCAAGGCACGATTAACACTTTGCACGAATCCCAGATTTTCCTCATTTTCCAGCAATACGACATTTTCTCTGCTCTTGGCATACTCACTTAAATACGGCAATACACGTTCATCCGGACTACAATCGTTGACCACATATAATTTGTATGGCACCGCCGTCTTCTCAATTCCGGCAAACATATTTTCCAAAAACTCATATCCGTTATAAACAGGAACAATCAAGTCAACAAACGCATCCTGTGGTATACATATATTTTCTGTATATGTCTCCACAAATTTCTCTACAAATTTATTGTAAGAATAATCTTTTCTCTTTTGTATACAAATTCCTGCTTCTTTTGTATTAGCATTGACATCCGTTATAAATACGCGATTTTTCTGTTCTCCCTGTGTATACTCCAAGAACACGCAGGCATACTCGTTCGTAGAAAATTCTACCTCCTGCGAAAGTCCACAATAAGGATCCGACAGATTATGCGAATTAGCAACATCTGTTCGCTGTACTAACTTTAATCCCACACTATCTTCATAATGGAGGGAATTCACTACCAATCGGACTTTATCTATTGACTGTTTATGCGAAAAAATCCAGCCACGAATATAAAGTCTATTCCCCACTTGGGAAATAGTATCCACATTATACTCTACTCCATCCTCCTCATAGGATTGCCCTACCCGAGGATAAAACCAGGTTTCTTTACATTGTTCCTGTTTTGATAAGGTACAAAGTAACTTTCTTTCCTTGCCTGCCTCCTTAGCATATTGTAAAAATACATCCGTTGTGTCCGCAGATTCATATGCTAGGGTAAATTCAAAGGCTGTCTTTGTTCCTACAGATAACGAAAAAACATCTACAATATCTTTTCGAAACGTTAGTGGCACTTCAATCACTTGTTCCCTCTGCGGCTGACTCAGTATAATCTGGATCTGCTTTAAATCCATCTGCGTAGAAAAGATCCATCCCTTTACCGACATTTTTCCGTCATCATTCACCAATGAATCAATATGATATGTCACCGCATCTTGTTTTTCTGTTATATTGAATTTGCTTTTGATGTTTGTCCAAAAACTCATTTTACCTTCTCCACTTTAACCTGTGAATTCATGTCATAAAAACCAACTGTATTTTTTTCGGAAATGACCGTAATATTGATCAAATCGTACAATCGATGATATACCACAAACTCTCCCTCTCGATACCCGGTACAACTGATGGATAATAAATATTCTCCTCCTTGTAAATTCATCTCCTGCGTAAAGGTACAAGTATATATATCCCCCGGATAAACTACATCTACATTCTTGTTTTCGTACATGGTATTAGTTCCCGTAATGGCTGTTCCATGCACATTTTTGAATGTAAATGTAAAAATCGGATTCTGTATCTTTTCCTCAAATTTCACTTTTGAAGTAATAGAAAAAGTCGTACCTTTTTCTATCGCGTCCGTTATGAGACCACTCTCATCTCGCACTGCAAAGTCAATAATATGTGCCATGCCATTACCATATTCATCCAATGACGGATTGATTTCATAATGGCTTTTCCATGAGGCACTATTATCCGTTTGTTCATTTGTAATACTATAATCCTGCGATTCCGAAACAGATTCTGTAATCGTCTCATTGACAGTCTGCTGTACTTGCTCATCCAGTTGATTCACCAACAATTTTTTATACAGACCTATCATTTCTTTCGGACTACCTTCAGCCTGCTTCTGCCCATGGTTTAATAAGATAACACGATCACAATACTTTGCCACACTTCCCAAATCATGACTTACAAATAAAATCGTCTTCCCCATCTTTTTAAACTCCTCAAACTTGTGATAACATTTTGCCTGAAAGAAAACATCACCGACAGATAATGCCTCATCTACTATAAGGATTTCCGGCTCAATATTGATTGCTACCGCAAATGCTAATCTGACAAACATACCACTGGAATATGTCTTAACTGGCTGATATACAAAATCACCAATGTCTGCAAATGCCAAAATATCATCCATTTTCTTATCGATTTCTTCTCGCGAGAACCCAATCATAGTTCCATTGAGATATATGTTTTCTATGCCGGTGTACTCCATGTTAAAACCTGCACCCAGTTCAAGAAGGGCAGAGATACGCCCATTGATCTCCACTTCACCTTCTGTTGGATTTAATACACCTGTGATAATCTTTAATATGGTTGATTTTCCTGCACCATTCGTACCAATAATGCCGACACATTCTCCCGTCTTTACATCGATATTCAGATTATGAAGGGCATAATGCTCATGGTATCTAGGCGTTTTTGATAAGCCAAATGCATCAATCAATCGATCCTTGTTGCGATCATATAGTTTATACATTTTGCTTACATTCTTTACTCGAATTGCATACTCTTCCATTTTTTCAACCTCATCTATTCGACTCTTATAAAACATCTGCAAAGTGAACTTGCAGTTTTTTAAATATCACGGATCCAATCATAAATAGTACAACTGTCACACCCCAAAAATACAATGTTGTCTCCGGTCTGGTCCAAAACCAAATATGATTGATAACCGAATCTCTATACCCGGAAACAATATAGTACATTGGGTTCATCTTTAAAATCGTTAGGACAATCGGCGAAATTCTATTCTGCATAGCATCCATATTCCACATGATCGGAGTCATCCACATCAAAACCTGCAAAAGAATATTGATCAACTGTGTTAAATCTCGGAAAAATACAGTCATTGCACTGGTGGCATATACAATACCAATACACAAACACATCATCGCAAATGAGTAGTAGATTACCTGTAATGTATATACAGACGGATAAAATCCATAGCATGCAGATAGAATAATCATAAACACTACAAAGAATACATGAACAAAAATACTTGATAAAACCTTTACAAACGGCAAAGCACTAATCTTAAAAACAACCTTTTTGACCAAGTAGTTATACTCAACCAAAGCATTACTTCCTGCACTAAGCACCTCTGAAAAATAAAACCAAGGAACCATACCCGCGGTAAGCCATAATGCAAATGGAGCTTCTATTCCCTCTTTTGTAATCTGCGTCCCAGAATTTAGCGCTTTATCAAAAACAAACCAATACACAACGATCGTCACAACCGGCTGTACAAAAGCCCAAATAATTCCAAAATATGATCCTGCAAACTTCGCCTTAAAATCGTTTTTTGCCAAAGATATGATCAATTTCCTATTTTCTACGATTTCCTTCGGAATGGCAAATAAAATCCTGCGTTTCCACCAGATTACCATGAGTAATAAATCAATGATAATACATAAAAGAATCTCCACTGCCAACATTTTAGGTGCCATAACCTTTGCTACATCAGCCAACACCTGCTCTGTCGGAATTGACCATACAATGTAAGGGTCAGAATCTCCCTTACATGTCTGATACAAGCCTGCTTTTTGTTTCATATTGTTCAATTTTGTCATCTGCATTTCATCTGTCGAAAGCAATACTTGTTTTTTATATGAAACAGATACTTCGGATATAGAAACATCGGCTGTACCCTCGCCCGGATCAATACGTATGG
>ERZ791680.511-NODE-511-length-41506-cov-5.016936_pt1 | contig 41506 bp, 31 predicted proteins | sample MGYA00510051_ERZ791680 | MGnify/ENA primary metagenome ERZ791680 (study PRJEB30046, sample SAMN00715238) | human gut metagenome | study: EMG produced TPA metagenomics assembly of the A metagenome-wide association study of gut microbiota in type 2...
AGGCGGGAACATCCGGAAGTAAAGAATCATCAAGTAATCCGGAATCATCCGGTAATCCGGAGTCATCCGGTAATCCGGAGTCATCCGGTAATCCAGAGTCATCCGGTAATCCGGAATCATCCGGCAACCAGGAGTCATCCGCCAGTCAGGAATCATCCGGTAATCTGGAGCCATCCGGCAGCTCAGAGCCATCCGGCACCCCGGAATCATCCGGCGAGGCAGAAACACCCAGCCAGCCGGCACACCCCAGCGGCTCAGAACCGTCTGGCGAATCTGGTGATAGCGAGGAAACTGAGGAGGGGAAAACAGAAGAGTCCTCTCCGGCTGAAACAACGGGAGACATCATAACCGATGAAACACCTGTGATTACCATAGAGACAGAGCCATCCCGGACACCGGAGGAAACAGAGGCAGAAGACGTCCATAAGGTGAAAGCAGCCACATCCGATGACCTTGTGGGAATCGGGTACTGCAGCACGGCCAGGGTTTATACCACAACGGTCAATACGCTGAAAGCATTGAATGATTTCGAGGGTTATAAGGTAACATATGCTGTCTATTCACAGGGAACAGCCCGCATTGTAGATGGACCGCGCGGTATTGAGGAAGGCGGAAGCCTTACATTTGGCGTTAAAACCCAGGTTGGCTATGATATACAGTCAGTATCGGTCAATGGTGAAATCTTAGAGGCGGGAGTCTCGGGGGATTCAGCTGACCCGGATTCAGCAGATCCGGGGAATTTGGCGGAAGATATCTCCTGGTTCACCATAGAGGATGTGACGGATGAACTGGAGATTGAGGTATATACCACTGAAACAGACGAACATCCGGAATTTTCTGATACCATTGTGGTGAATGATGGTATGATTATAAACCTTTACGCGCCTGAAGGCGTATTGCCAAAAGGCGTGACCGCTTCTGCGGAACGGGTGGATTCTGCTCTTGAGGATTCCATACGGGAAAATGCCCAGGAAGCTGCTTCTGAAGAGGGAAAGCAGGTTTCATCAGTGGCTGCTTATGATATAAATTTGTGGCTTGGAAGCCAGAAGCTGGACGCTGGAATCTGGAACCAGGAAGGCGCTGTGACAGTTACATTTTCAGGAATTCCTGTAGAGGAAGCCAGCCAGACTGCCGAAGAAATGTCCATTGTTCATGTGGAGACAGAAGCCGCGGATGTGAAGGCTTTAGAGGAGGTCCGGGACGCAGTGGATGTGTCCGGCGGCAGAGCGGTGGATGCGTTAAGCTTTGAGGCGGAGCATTTCTCCATCTATGCGGTAATAAGCAAAGAAAATATAACCAGGACTACAGTGGAAGTAAGTAAGGACGAGACGTTCCGGGTAAAAGCAGACAGAAGATATGGAGGCTCATGGTTCGTATCAGATCCAAGGGTGGTTTCAATCCAAAACGTGAAGGATATCAATGAGAATGGAAAATGGTATTCAGCAGCGGATGTTAAAGCGCTGAAAGCCGGTAAAAGGGCCAGTATATGGTACGGAAACGTAGTGCACAGTGAATATTTCAACATCATTGTCAATGAAGCAGCCAACCAGTTCCATTTCAAATTCAACCAGGATTCCTCCAACATATCATTATGGTACAGCATCAACGGCGGCGGACTCATGGAGATGGAAAGAGGACAGGTCCTTCAGACTGACAGAACAGACATGGTGTCCTTCTATGTAAAACCGGCCACCGGGTATGTGACTCCTACCACCTTTGAGCACAGAAACGGCAGGTCCGAGGCAGAGCTGGCAAAAGCACGGTTTGGAGAAGGCATCTATGTGGATATTGCAGACGCGCCCTCAATCATCTCTACAGAGCATACAAGCAGAGATTTTTCGGATGCAAATGCGGAAGCGGTATCCATGGGCTGTACCAACCAGTTCCATTACTCTTACAGGGATGATGCTTACCAATACAGGGAATTTAAAATTCAGGCAACGCCTGCAAAGATTAAGATAAAGTATGACGGCAATGGAGCAGAAGGAATGGCTCCGGTTGACTATAGAACCTATACCCATCCTTCAATCAGGAATGGAAACAGCTATATTGATATCAAGGGTTCAGGGAACCTGAAAAAGAATCATTTTGATTTTATTGGATGGGAACTGGCTGAGACAAATGTGAATCAGGCCGGCAGTAAGATATATCAGCAGGGTGACAGTCTGTTTGTAGGTGATGTTTGGAAGGATATTAATATAAATCCTGTTACCTATGTCCTCACAGCCAAATGGATGCCCAAGCAGTATACGCTTACCACTGCTTCCGACGCAAACTCTGCCATTGACCAGGGCAAACAATATACTTACGACGCAGATTCTCTTATCAGGGTAAATTTTACGGCCAAGCAGGGATACCGGATATCCGGAGTCGCGGTGGATGGCGTACATCTGACAGGAAAAGCTTTGGATGAGGCTGTGCTGAACGGCTGGGTGGAAGTGGACTGCAAACAGGACCATTATGTATCGGTTACTTCTGTCAGGACGGAATATAACCTTATAACCAGGGCTGAGAATGCTGATATTACTAAGGGTACAAAATATTCCTACAGTGACACGGATACATTGGATGTTAAATTTAAAGCAGACAAGGGCTATACGGTTACCGGCATTACCGTGGATGGAAAATCCTTCACAAAGGATGAAATCCAGGCCATATTGGCCGAGGCGGACCAGCAGGGTTACAGTCATTTAACACTGGACCGTAAGCAGGACCACACAGTGTTCGTCAAGGCAGATAAGACACTCTATACATTGACGGCCAGGGCAGATGAAAATTCCTGGATTAACCCTCAGACAAAGAGCTATGAGTACAAAGAGTTCATCATGTATAAGGTTAAATTCGGGGCAAAGAAAGGTTACCAGATACAGAATATCATTGTAGATGGAAAAGAATTAAGCGGGTTTGAAAAGACAGCCGCCATAGCGGCCGGGGCGTACCTGTTTGATTATAAGAGCAGCCATACCATCGAAGTGACCACCAGGATAAACAGTTATCATTTGACCACATATTCAGACCATAACAGCTGGATTGCCCCATCTATGGATTTCACCTACGATGGAACGGAAAAACTTAAGGTGGAATTCGGCGCCAAGGAAGGCTGCTCCATATCCGGCATATGGGTGGATTTACGCCAATACAGAGGAGATGAACTGAAGGAGGCGGTTTCCAGGGGATACATTGAAGTGGATCGGGACCGTGATCACATAGTATCTGTCACCGGTAAGATTAATGAATACAAGCTGACCGTTGGGGCAGATGAAAACAGCCGGATTACAGAACCTAAACAGGAGGTTACCACCTTTACCTATGATTCGGACAAATGCCTGGTGGTTAAGTTCAAGGCTAATACAGGCTACAGAGTCAGCAAGGTGATCGTGGATGACGTTTCCCTGGAGGGAGCGGAGCTTCTGAAGGCACTGGCCTCTCATTCTGTTTCAGTGGACCGCAAGGGCGACCACAGCGTATTTGTAGAGACCAGTCCCATGGAATATGCCCTTACCACCGGCGCAGACCTGCACAGCCGGATTACATACCCTCAGGATAGGATTTATACGTACAGCTATGACCCGGAGGCCTCCATAGAGGTTACCTTTGAGGCAAAAACAGGTTACGGAATTTCCGGAGTATTTGTAGATGCCCGTCCTCTAAAGGGACAGGAACTGCAGGATGCCATTGAAGCAGGCAGTGTAAGGGTTGACAGAAAGGAATGCCACTCTGTCTATGTGACATCGGAGGCCAAGCGGTATACCCTGATTACGGATTCGGATGAACACTCCAGCATCAGCCAGGGCGGAAGTTACGGATATGACGCAATCCTTCCCATGCTGGTAAGGTTCCGCGCGGATACAGGTTACACCATCAGCAGTATCACTGTGGACGGCCAGTCTCTTCAGGGAGCAGAGTTTGAAAGGGCGGCGGCTTTGGGATATGTGTCCCTGTCACGTACCCGGGACCATGAAGTGGCGGTCACCAGCCGGATTCGTCAGGATTTGGAATATACGGTAAATTACTTCTTTGAGAATGACCGGGGGGATTTCCGCATTGACAGGCAGTATGAACACGCGCAGCATGTGACAAATGCTGAGTATGGTTCAGACATTGTGTTTGATAAGACACCTGCCCTGGATAAGAACGGACACCATTATGCCCTGGACCACATTGACGGGGACGGAAAGAAAGTATCACTGATTACTCTGGACAACGTGGTGAATGTCTACTATGGCATTGATGAAAAAGGAGAGACGAATCCGGAGGACAGCGGCAAGCCTACAAATCCCGACGGCATACCGGACCGGTACCAGGTAACCTTTACCTACAGGGCCGGTGCCAACGGCGCCATGACAGGAACTGTCATGGAGGTGGCTACACGGAGAGATTCCGCCGGAGAGCTGAGCCTGTACGCTCCTGTAAGGCCGACTGCGGATGGAGTGGAATACCTTGCGGATGACGGATTTACATTTAACAATTGGAAATCCAGCCAACCCGGCTATAAAACGCTGATACCAAATTATGTGTTTGATGATACAGATGACATAGCTGCGCATAAGTTCTACTGCGACACTGTATTTACAGCTAATTTCCTTGACAATAAGAACATTCATTACGATGTGGAGTTTTACATGCAGTCCCAGGGGCGTTATCAATTCCGGCCCACATACACGGATGCAAGAAATGACGTTCCTCTTCATGGGATGGCCAAAGTAACAGAACAGGATTTGGCGGATAAGGTTGAGAGTGAGTGCACCTATGTTCTGGATACAAGCAGAAGGAACATCACAGAAGCCAAGGTGAAGGAGGACGGTTCCACTACATTAAAACTTTACTTTAAGCAGCAGTTTACCGTGACATATAAGCCGGGCAGTCAAGGAGCTTTTACAGAGCAGTCAAAGAGTGATTATAAATACAATGACAGGCTGGAGCGCTTTATCGGTGAAAAGACGCCAATAGATGAGACAATGCGGTTTGCAGGCTGGATGGGTATGGATGGAACGGTCCTGCAGGAAAGCCAGCTTCCTGATACGGTTACAAAGAATATGATATATACAGCTGTATTTGAGGAAAATACAGTCAAGAGCGGCTTCTTTGTAAGAAAAGACAAGGCTGCAAGGCCGGACGGCAATGTGCCGGATCCCTCTTACAATTATGCATTGTTCGGCGAAGGCTTCCTTCATGCGAATCCGGTGATGGTACCGGCGCCGGAAGGTGAACTGAACCAGAGCAGTGAGGCGGTTTTAGAGCGCATAGCGCAGTGGCCGGAGAACGATACATTTACCATGGACGGTAAGACCTATTCCATGGACGATATCATATGGTACAGGATCCAGTATGAGGAAGGCGACCCATATGAATGGCATGTGGACGGAGAGCTGAAGCACAGCATAGCAGTTGTTTTTGATTTGAAGGGCGGAACATTGAATGATTCTACGGACCCGCTGCTGACCTACAGCCTGCAGAAATATGGGGTGATTACAGACAACCTGATTCCTTCACTGGAGGGAAGCGCATTCAGCGGCTGGAGGGTTGTGGAATCCCAGGATACGGGATTTAAGACCGATCAGTTATATCAGGCACCGGATATCAACAACCATGAGTTTACGGGCAGCGTTACCTTTGAAGCAGTTTGGGATATTAATATGTATACTGTAAATGTGGAGATGGCAGACAAGGAATTTCCCGCGAATATACTTGACAGAAAGCTTCTGGAACAGGTGCCCTTTGGGACGGATCCGGAAGCAGACGGCAGGCTGAATGGACTGATTCCTGAATCAATCGACGGGGCAGACGGAAACCATTATATCTATACCGGAATGCTCAGGAAGTCCTATGAACCTGTTCAGGGCGTCAGGGAAAATGGAACCATAACCGTCTACTACATGACAGATAACGATGGACCGGATAAAAAGCCCGATGGAATTCCGGATGCCTATGAGATTCAGTTTATCTTTGAATCCTCCAACGAGCAGCAGGGACGTATCCGGAACAACGGTACAGGGGCATATGGAACCGTTACGGAGTGGAAGAGCCTGGTAGAGCTTGATTCAGAAGGACGCATTGTTATTGGAGCGGACGGAGAACCTGTATTTTGGGAGGATGGGGTGAGCCCTGAGGGGGCCGTTACGGCTGAAGCCAATTCCGGCTATGCACTTTCCGGATGGACTGCGCTTATGGACGATATGAATATTTCGTTTGCTGATTTAAATGAAATCAGGAGCACTAAGTATGAGCATGACGTAGTGTTTGCAGCCCAGTGGTCCGCAGCAGGCGGTAACACCCCTGATACCGGAGGAAACAGCAGTTCGGGCAGTTCCGGCGGAAGCAGCAGCTCAGGAAGCGGATCAGGCAGAAGGTATGTATCCGCAAATGGAGGCCCCGGAGCAGTTACCCTGGAGGAAACTCAGGTTCCGCTGGCCGAAGCACCTATGACAGATATGACAGTTATTGATGACGGTGAGATACCGTTAGCTCCTCTTCCAAAAACTGGTAATATAATGGACAGGATGAGCCTGACGTTCCTTCTTTCTGGAATCGTACTTACCTTATCGGTATTTGACAGAAGAAGGCATATTAAGTAAAACATGTTATTAACTATAAAGTGAAGGGACACAGCAGTGCGGAGAGATTCTGTACTGCTGTGTTTTTATAAAATTTAATAATCTTTTCATAATCTGACGTGGTGGAAATAGATTTGGATTTGGGATATAATAACCCCACCAAGTCCGGTCTGCCTGGGGGTGTGGGGGTCGGAACAGGAGCAGACGGAAGGAGGACGGACGTCCTTTTAGGAACAGGTAATATATGCTATAATATTTTTAATCATTATATGATTAGATGATATTAGAGAAAACAGCAGTACATTGGAGGTATAATAAAGATGCAAAGCGATATACAATCTCAGATGTCCCAATCTCAGATGTCCCAATCTCAGATGTCCCAGTCTCAGATGTCCCAGTTTCAGGTGCCCCATACCCGCAATCCCAAGCCCGGTATAATGAAAGCCGCGGTCTACAAAGAAAATGGCATCATAACCCTGGAACACCGGCCGGTTCCTGCGCTGGCGGATCCGCAGGATGCCATCATAAGGGTAACCCTTACCACCATCTGTTCCAGTGATATCCATATAAAGCACGGAGCTGTCCCAAGGGCTGTGCCGGGAACCATACTGGGACATGAGTTTGTGGGCATAGTGGAGCAGACCGGGGAAGCGGTAAAAAAGTTTAAACAGGGAGACCGTGTTGCCGTAAATGTAGAAACTTTCTGCGGCGAGTGTTATTTCTGCAGGCGGGGTTATGTCAACAATTGTACCCATGAACACGGGGGATGGGCGCTGGGGTGCAGGATTGACGGCGGTCAGGCCGAATATGTCAGGGTGCCGTTTGCCGACAACGGACTTACGAAGATACCCGATGAAGTGACAGATGAGGCTGCGCTGTTTACAGGAGACATCCTTTCCACCGGTTACTGGGGGGCTTCCCTGGCGGAAATCAAACCCGCGGATACGGTAGCTGTTATTGGCGCAGGTCCTACCGGGCTGTGTACCCTGATGTGCGCAAGGCTTTACGGCCCCGGCATGGTCATAGCCATTGATACGTCGGATGAACGGCTGGAGCTGGCTAAGGAACAGGGACTGGCAGATGTCATTATCAACCCGTTAAAGCAGGATGTGGAACAGGAGATAAAGAAGCTGACCCTTGGACGCGGCGCGGATGCCGTATTGGAAGTGGCAGGAGGCAGGGATACCTTCCGGATGGCATGGAAGATTGCCAGGCCCAATGCGGTGGTCTGTGTAGTGGCTTTATATGAAGAACCGCAGATGCTCCCCTTACCGGACATGTACGGGAAGAATCTGGTTTTTAAAACAGGAGGAGTAGACGCTTCCAGCTGTGAGGAAATCATGAAACTGATAAAGGCCGGAAAACTGGATACCAGCTGCCTGATTACCCACAGAACAAAGCTTGAACACATTATGGAAGCCTATGATGTGTTTGAGAATAAGAAGGACCATGTGATAAAGTATGCAATTGAGGTATCATAAGGCATATGGACGTCCTGCATAATGATAGGACATTTGCATACATACAGGAAAGACATATAAGAAAGAAGGAATGAGTATGGGCAGGAACTGTTGTATCACCATTGAGCGTCAGTACGGAAGCGGAGGAAGGGAGGTGGCCCGTATCCTGTCGGAGCGCCTGGGGATTCCCTGCTATGGGCGGGAGCTGCTGGCAGTGACGGCGGCAGACAATGGAATCAGCATCGAGGAACTGAAAAAGCTGGATGAAAAGCGGACGGGAAGCCTGCTTCATGATTTGGTGCTGTATGCCTTCCGGTTCCAGAATTACAATAAGATGCAGGAGCCCTTTGATATCAATAAGGAGGTATCTGACACCATCCGCAGACTGGCCCGGAAGGGACCGTGCATCTTTATCGGAAGATGCGCTGATTTCGCCCTGGACGGAGAATGCGATGTACTTAAACTGTTTATCTACGCTTCATCCATGGAGAAGCGCAAACGCCGCATATGCGAGGTGGATGACATAGCCTTTGAGAAGGCGGAGGAAGAAATACAGAAAAGGGACAGCCAGAGAAGCGACTATTATCACTATTTTACCGGAAAAAACTGGGGGGATATGGAAAATTATGATGCCTGTCTGAATACCTCTGTATTAGGATATGAGGGCTGTGCGGACCTGATTATGAAAATGATGGAATGAGATGGCTGAATGTCATCAACGAAAGTATAAAACAAAATATGACAACACCATGACAACGCTGTGACAATGCTGTGACAATGCTGTGACAATGCCGTGAAAACATGGTGACAATGCCGTGAATCAGCCGGATTCCCAACCAGGAAACCGGCTTTCTCACGGCATTTTTCTTTCCTGCTGCCAGAGGGATGAACCATCCCGTCAAATAAACGGAGAAATATTAAAAGTTGGGCCGTAATTTTGTGAAAAAAAAACGGGTTGATTTTCATTTGCAAAATGCATATAATATTTGTCAAACACAACAGTTGTTAAATACATATGATAGCCGCAGAAGGTATTTCTTTACAGTATCTGCGGCAGCCCCTGCAAGGAGGTGAGTACCATACAGGAAATAGCCACCATGATAGAAAAGAGCAAACGAAGGTTTCTGTGCATTAAATTCAGGGCCTGCGGCCTTTCCTTTTCCGAGGGAATCGTGCTTCTGGTCATAGGCTACAGCAGATACAGCAATCAGGAGACCATTTCCAGCCTGTCCGGAATTGATAAATACCAGACAGCCAAGGTATTGGCTGCCATGGAGGAGCGGGGATACATCAGAAGGGAGATTAATCCTGAGAATAAACGAGAAAAGCTGGTTTGCCTGTCGGAAAAGGGAAAAGAGGCAGCTAATTCACTGAAGGACATCATGGACCAGTGGGAGAAAATCATCTTTGCCGGAATCACGCCCCAGGAGGAACAGGTTCTGGAACAGATTATGGGCAAAATCGTCGGAAATGTAAGGGAGTATGAGAGAAATATTGGAAGGGAGAAACTGTAATAACAATGAAACTGGCAAAATCTAAGAAAAAAATCATAGGGGCGGCGGCAGCCGTTATTTTGTGCGCCATTGTCCTGGTGCTCATCTTTGGTCATGTGACAGGGGATGACCTGTTATTTAAGAATAAGAAAAATCTGGTGGTACAGTCTTATGTGACCATGGATGAGAGCAATATTAACGCTCTGACCGGGGGACAGATTAAGGATGTCCTGGTGGAGGAAGGGGACCTGGTGACCAAAGGCCAGGAGCTGGTCCGTCTGGACAGTGATACCCTGATGGCCCAGAGAGAACAGGCCCAGGCAGCTCTGGCCCAGGCCCAGGCAGCTTACCAGAGCCTGTTAAACGGCGCCACAGAGGAACAGATGAAACAGCTGCAGCTGGCGGTCCAGATTGCCCAGGCAAACCTGGAAAATGCCCAGGCTGCCTACACAAGAATGGACGCGGATTATCAGAGGACCTTGGCGCTGGTTCCAGCAGGAGCCGTGTCCCAGTCCTCTGTGGATGCCCAGAAGGCAGCCCTGGCTTCTGCCAAGGCAGCCCTGGACAGCTCGCGCTCCAATCTGGAGATTTCCCAGAGCAAGCTTTCCGAAGCCCAAAACGGAGCAACGCCGGAACAGATTGCCCAGGCCCAGGCCGGAGTGGACCAGGCCAAGGCGGCCCTGAAACAGATAGACACCACCCTGGATAAATGTGTCCTTACCTCACCTGTGGACGGTCTGGTGACAACGGTTAATGTCAAGCCCGGTGATGTGGTGTCTTCCGGACTTCCCTCCGTGGTGGTTGCTGACATTTATACCCCGTATATCACTTGTGATGTGGATGAAATGAAGCTTCCGCGGGTAAAACTGGACCAGGAGGTGGATATCTCCCTGGCAGCCCTGGGAAAGGATACATATAAGGGGAAAGTGGTGCGAATCAATAAGGAAGCGGATTTTGCCACCAAGAAAGCGTCCAATGAAGCTGACTGGGATATCCTGACCTACGGAATCAAGGTAACCTTTGAGGACCTGACTGGACTGCAGGATGAACTGCGTTCCGGTATGACAGCCTATGTTGACTTTGGAAAGTGATGTGATGGTATATGAGAGAATGGATGAAACAGGCTGGGAGCCTGGCATCTTCTATGAAAAAACGGTACATAACGATACCCATGCTGATTCTTCTTCTGGCACCCACCATCCTGAGTCTGCTTATGGGCGCGGAGTTCGTGCATCTGCCTTTTCAGAAGGTACCCACGATTATTGTGAACCATGATCACTCTGAAACAGTCCAGAGCCTGATTCAGATGATTTCGGATAACAGGACATTTGACGTCATTGCGTGTACGGATGAGGAGGATGACCTGAAGGAAGCATTTTACTATAATAAGGCACTGGCAGGCATTGTGATTCCGGAGCATTTTTCAGAGGATCTGTTAAATGGCAGGGAAGCCAAAATCATGATTTTTAACGACGGCGCCCTGTCAACAGTTGCCAGCGGCATGAGGGGTACCATAGCCGAAGCCCTGGGGACCATTAAGAGCGGATATATGCTGAAGCTGGCAGAGGGAAAGGGCATACCGCCCCAGGCAGCCATGAACCTGATTGCACCTATGGGATATGTGACAAAGGCCATCAGCAATCCCTCCAAGAATGTGGCATACATGATGATGGAGGGCATCCTCCTTACCATTGTGCAGATTGGAGCCGGATGCGTGGGGGCCTGCGTGTGCGAGAGGGGAAGCTTTGGAAGGCTGATGAAAAAGGCCGGATTTATCACCGGTATTGCCTGTGTCTCGGCCCTGGGCTGTATAGTGACCCAGACCCTGTGTTTTGGATTTCCCTACAAGAGTTCGCCCTGGGCCGGCATACTGATGACGGTTTTCACCTGCTTCGGCATTACCCTTTTTGGAATACTCCAGAACCTGGGTACCGGAGGAAACTGCGAGGAGGCAGTGCAGAAATGCAGCATCATAAGTTTTACCATGCTGTTGGCCGGTTACACATTTCCGGTCATCTCCATGCCATGGCCCTGTAAGTTTCTTACCTGGTTCATGCCCAATACCCATTATATTGTGCCGTTCAGGGACATGGCCCTGGTGGAGCGCAGCTTTCTGAGTGAGGCCCACCATGTTCTGTGGCTTATGGGCTTCTGCGCGGTGATGGTGCTTGCAGTGGCAAAGAAATTCAGGGATGCCGGGGCAGAGCCGGGAAAAACGCCCGCAGATAGTCCCCTGACGGAAAGCGGGGTGGCCGGCATATGATAAGCAGGATATGGAAGGAAGAAAAAAACACGGTCATCGGTCTGTTTATTTCCGTGCTGGCCGGTATGCTCCTGATTACTACCATCTGGAAAAATGATTACACAGAGGATATTCCCTTTGGAATCCTGGATGAGGACCGGTCCTCCTTGTCCCAGTCCATTGTGAAGCAGTTTGGCATCAATCCCTCTCTGGATATTGTATATTATGCGGATTCGGAGCAGGATCTGAAACAGGCCATCCTGGATAAGAAGATTGAGGCCGGCGTCATGATACCTGAAAATTTCAGCCGGGATATGTCCCTGAAGAAATCACCCCAGGCAGTGATATTTGCGGACTGTTCCAACATCATCACCGGCGGCGGGGCAGTGGGGGCAGCATCGTCCGTGCTGGGTACCATGAGCGCGGGAATGCAGCTTAAGATGCTGGAGGGAAACAACTTTTACCCCTCGGCGGCCCAGACCAGTCTGGGTACATTTTCTTACGTGGACAGGACCTTGTATGAACCACAGGGCGATTACATCAGGAAAATGAGCTATCTGCTGGTTCCCGCCATCACCATGCAGACCTTTCTCATCTCATTTTTTATTCCGCTCATGATACGAAAAAGGAAAGCTCTGGCAGCGGCTGCCCCAGAAAAGCGGGGGGAGGAATTAAAAGACGGAATCATCAGGACGGCCGTGGTGGCGGGCGGCGCGGTGGCGGCCCAGTTCGTAGTGCTGTGTGTGGTGGGACTGTATAAGAATATTCCCCTGCGGGGGGAAATCGGGCTCTATCTATTCAGCACCGTGCTTTTCATGCTGGCGGCCGTGGCCTTTGGCGTGATGCTTGGGTCATTTACCAGGAGGCTGGCCTGCTTTGCGCAGCTGTATATGATGTGCAGCAACCTGATTATATTTACCTCAGGGCTTATTTTCCCGTACTATCTGATGCCCAAATGGCTCAGCATTGCATCCAGGATATTTTCGCCTATTGCCAATATTGCCGTGGAACTGAAGGCTGTGAACCTGAAGGGAATCGGCTGGGACGCTGCCTGGCCCCAGCTGGCGGGAACCGCCCTGTATACCGTGTTCTGGCTGGCGGCAGGAGGCGCCATGTACGCTTGGAGCATTAAAAAGGAGCGGAGGCTTGCCGGGGCGGCGGAGTAAGAGATGAGGCAAGGTAATGGAGTAAGAGATGGAGTAGGAGATGGGGCAAGAGATGGAGTAGGGGATGGAGTGAGAGATGGAGTAGGGGATGGAGTGAGAGACGGAATAAGAGACGGAGAAAAAGGGGCGGCAGTGAAATGTGTGGCAGTAGCATGAATAAAACAGAAGGTATAGAACAGAAGGTATGAAACAGAGGGTATGAAACAGAGAGTATGAAACAGAGGGTATGAAACAGAAGATATAAAACAAAAGGTATAAAGCAGAAGGAATTAAAGAGAAACAGATAGAAAAATCCACGAAAATCATGTATGATAGAGAGAGCGGCTTCGGTATGGACTGCTTTCTCTTTTTTGTAATGGTCTTATATTCCAAGGCACAGGGAGGGGCGGTCACCAATGATTGGGGAATGGGGGTGGTGTCTTGCAAAGCGCTAATACGGATATGATTGACGGCAGTATCTTTCAGTCTATTTTCTGGTTTTCAATCCCTCTTTTGATAGGGAATTTTTTCCAGCAGTTGTACAATACAGTGGATTCCTATGTGGTAGGAAATTTTGTCAATACCAACGCCCTGGCGGCGGTGGGGGCTTCGACCCCGGTCATCAATATGCTGGTGGGGTTCTTCATGGGCCTGTCCACCGGCGCGGGAGTGGTGATTTCCCAATACTTCGGGGCCAGACAGGGTGAGGCTATGAGCCGGGCGGTTCACAGCGCCATGGCCCTTACGGGGCTGTTGAGCATAGTGTTTACCGGGCTGGGACTGCTGTATACAGGACCCCTCCTCAGGGCAATCGGGGTGCCGGAGGACGTCCTTCCCCATTCTTCTCTATATCTGATGATTTATTTCTGTGGAATCACATTTTCACTTTTCTACAATATGGGCTCAGGCATACTGCGCGCGGTGGGGGACTCCAGGCATCCCCTGCTCTATCTGGCAGTGGCCAGTATCGTGAATATCATCCTGGATTTCACCTTTGTGTGCGGGTTTCACATGGGCATTGCAGGCGTGGCCATTGCCACCATCATGGCCCAGGCAGTGAGCTCATTCATGGTCATGCACAAGCTGATGCATACCCGTGAGGATTACAAGGTGGAAATCCGCAAGATACGGTTCCACAAGAAAATGATCCGCAAAATCATTGCCTTTGGCTTTCCGGCTGCCTGTCAGCAGAGCATCACCTCATTTTCCAACGTGGTGGTGCAGTCCTATATCAACCGGTTCGGAACGGCTGCCATGGCCGGGTATTCCGCTACCCTGAGGATTGACGGATTTCTCCAGCTGCCCCTGCAGAGCTTTAATATGGCTATCACCACTTTTGTGGGACAGAACATCGGAGCACGCAAGTATAAACGGGTGAAGAAGGGAATATTTGCCGCCTGGGTTATGAGTTCCCTGATTATTCTGGCAGGTTCAGTGGGAATGTATTTCGGAGCGCCCCTGTTAATCAGTGTGTTTACCAATGATCCCCAGGTAATTGGGAACGGAAGCAGTATGCTTCGCATTTTCTCCAGAGCATATATTGTGATGCCCGTGATCCAGGTACTAAACGGCGCCCTGCGCGGCGCGGGACTTTCCAAGGTCCCCATGTTCTTTATGCTGGGCAGCTTCGTGGTTCTGAGACAGATTTACCTGCTTGTGGCAGTGCCCATGACTCACAGTTTGATGGTGGTCATGGCGGGGTGGCCCATTACCTGGGTCATCTGCGCGGCAGGTATGTTCCTGTACTATGTCAAAGCGGACTGGCTGCCTAAGGAGGCCGGGCCGGAGGGGGAATAATGCTTCCGGTTAATGCTTCCAGTCAATGCTTTCAGTTAATGCTTCCAGTCAATGCTTCCAGTTCATTCTTCCAGTCAATGCTTTCAGGAAATCATACCAGGTAATGCTGCATAGTTATGGTCCGGTAAGGCCGCCGCTCAGTAAAAAAGCGGCGGCTTTTCAGTATTTACGCGCAATAAAAGGCGAAAAAATCAAAATATGAAACATTTTTTCATTAAAATCAGATAATATTGACAAAAGTGTTTAAAAGAGTAATATAAAGTCATAGGAAGGAACCAATATGAAAAGTGTACTTGTCAGGATACAGGAATATTCAGCGCAGGCCAGCGGGGCTGAGAAGGGGGTCCTCAGATTTTTAAGGGAAAATCCAGAGGAAGCCGCAGGATACAGCATAAAGCAGCTGGCAGATAAAACATTTTCCTCAGCGGCAACCATTGTCCGCCTGTGCAGGAAGATGGGATTTGACGGTTATAAGGAGCTGCAGAAATCCCTGTTATATGAGTCAGCCCTGCGCAGGGAGAGTACGCGGCCCATGGAGCAGGAGATAAAAAAGGACGACAGCCTGGAGGAACTGGTGAACAAGGTGACCTATAAGAACATAGTGTCTCTTGACAATACCAGGAAGCTTGTGGACCTGGATATCCTGAATCAATGTGTGGAGCTGCTGGACAGGAGCCAGACCGTGTATCTGTTCGGAATTGGTTCTTCCCTGCTGGTGGCCAGGGACATGTATCTGAAGCTTCTCAGGGTCAACAAGGCATGTGTGATCTGCGATGACTGGCATGCCCAGCTCCTGCAGGCCAGAAACATCCGAAGCTGCGACCTGGCTCTGATCGTCAGCTATTCCGGTCTTACTGAGGAAATGATAACATGTGCCAGGGAGGCCAGGCTGAGGGAGGCGCCGGTCATCACCATATCCAGGTTTGAGCAGTCACCCCTGGTCCGTCTGGCTGATTATAACCTGGCAGTGGCTGCAACGGAACTGATATTCAGGAGCGGGGCCATGTCATCCAGAATATCCCAGCTGAACATGATAGATATTTTGTATACGGCCTATGTGCACAAGCGGTATGACGAGTGTATGGAGCAGTTCAGAAAGACCCATATAGCTAAATCCGAGGGACCGGAGGAAAACCAAAACGCATTGTAAGGGGAGGAAACACCATGATAGATTTGTCAGTGTTGGTAACAGAAAGCAGGAATAAGGAGACCATGGGGCTGGACCAGATGACGCCCCTGGAAATTGTTACCGTTATGAACCGGGAGGACGGGAAGGCAGTGGAGGCAATAGGGGAGGTCCTGCCCCAGATTGCCCAGGCCATTGCCTGGTGTACGGACAGTCTGAAACAAAAGGGAAGGATCATCTATATAGGAGCAGGTACCAGCGGAAGGCTGGGAGTGCTGGATGCGGTGGAATGTCCTCCCACCTTCGGGGTGTCGCCGGACGTGGTGGTGGGCCTGATGGCGGGCGGCACCCCTGCCTTTGTCAGGGCAGTGGAGGGAGCAGAGGACAGTCAGACCATGGGTGAGGAAGACCTGAAGGAGATTCATCTGTCCCCGGCAGATATCGTCATCGGGCTGGCTGCCAGCGGAAGGACGCCTTATGTGATATACGGTCTCAGGTATGCCAAAAAGATTGGATGCAGAACAGTGGCCGTGTCCTGCAACCGTGATTCTGAGATAGGAAAGGAGGCAGACCTTGCCATTGAACCGGTACCGGGACCCGAGGTCCTTACGGGTTCCACCAGGCTGAAGGCCGGAACTGTCCAGAAGATGGTTCTGAATATGATATCCACAGGAAGCATGGTGGGTATCGGCAAGGTTTACCAGAACCTGATGGTGGATGTTGTGCAGACGAATATGAAGCTGATAACGAGGGCGGAAAATATTGTCATGACAGCCACGGGATGCACCAGGGAAGAAGCCAGGGACAGCCTGGAGGAGGCGGAGGGAAGCGTAAAGCTGGCAATCACCATGATTCTGCTGCAGTGCGGTGCAAAATCCGCAAAGACAAGATTAAATCGAGCTGGGGGGTATGTTCGTAATGCAATACAGGACGTATAAGGAAACCATGCTGCCGCAGATGGTGCGGCTGTGGAAAGAGGAAGCAGTGCGTATCCGGTATAAGGCCTATGATTCACCGGAAGAATGGAAGGCAGAGCTTTTGGATAAACCGGATTTTGACCCCGAGGGATGCATTCTGGCCTTTACGGATTCCGGCAGCCTGGCAGGGTTTGCAGCGGCAATCAGCCAGAAGGAATTCCTGCCGGGACAAAAACGGGACAATACGCCGGGCTATATATTCCTTCTGGTGGTAAAAGAGGAATATGAAGGCAGAGGTGTGGGGAGCAGCCTTTTGGAAAAAGCGGAAGCATTTCTGAAGGGCCAGGGAAAACATGAAATAAGAATCAGCCACAAATGCCCTATTAAAATGTCCTGGTACATAGACCGGGAGGGCCATGAGCACAACAAGGCGCCGGGAATCAGGACAGATTCCCCGGGATATATATTTTTTCAGAGAAGGGGGTATGAGCTGGTCCAAAAAGAGGTTTCTTATTACCTGGAACTGGAAAAATTTTACATTCCGGCAGATGTACAGAAACACATCATGGAGCTGGAGTCGGAGGGAATCAGAGTTGCCTGGTTTGACAGTGCCGGGAATTTCGGATATGAGGAAATGTTTGAGCGTCTGAAGGACCAGTCGTTCCTGAAAAAATTCCGGGACGGAATCCGGGAACATAAGAAGATTCTCATAGTGGAGGACAGGGACGGCAGGGTGATGGGCACAGCCGGAACCGTGTATCCGGAAAAAAACGGGCGGGGTTTCTTTTCGGCACTGGCAGTGGACCCGGCTGACGGGGGAAGGGGAATCGGCAATGTACTGTTCTTCAGCCTGTGTCAGGAGCTTAAGAACATGGGAGCGGAGTACATGACGATTTTTGTGACGGAAACCAATTTTGCCAGAAGGATTTATGAGAAGGCAGGTTTTTCAGCGGTACAGGAGTGGGCGATACTAAAAAAGACGGTATGACAGGCAAGAGATAAGAAAGGGGAAGGTATCTTATGACAAAGAAAGAGCTGGCACAATCAATCTGTAATTTGGTGGGCGAATCCAATATCAGGACCATAGCAAACTGCTATACCCGGGTCAGGCTGACTGTAAAGGATCCGGGAAATATAAAACGGGAGGAGCTTAAGAAGCTGGAGGGCGTACTGGGGGTCATTGAGGAGGGCAGCCATGTCCAGGTGGTGCTGGGTCCCGGCACTGCGGCGGCAGTGGCCCAGCTTATGAGCGATATGACCCAAATTAAAAGTGAAGAGGTGGACGAGGCCGTTCTCCTGAAAGAGGAAAACAGGGCTAAGAACAATGTCCCCTACAAGAACATGCTGAAAAAGATAGCTAATATTTTCATTCCCATTATCCCCGCATTCATAGCCTGCGGACTGGTGGTTGCTGTCTATGAATCATCCTATGTATTTTTCCCGGGCTTTCAGGATACGGATTTCGGCAAGATCATGAGCGCGCTGGCCTACTCAGTCTTTACCATCCTGCCCATCATCGTAGGCTATAATACATCCAAGGAATTCGGCGGAAGTCCCATTATCGGTGCTGTTCTGGCCTCCATACTGAACAGTTCATCCCTGGCAGGGGTACAGCTGTTCCATGTGTCCATTACACCCGGGCGGGGCGGCGTGATATCTGTACTGATCATTGCCTATGTGGCAGTGCTGCTGGAGAAACAGCTTCAAAAAGTCATACCGGATTTCCTGGACATGTTCCTGCGGCCGCTGATTACGGTCTGTGTCATGACCTTTGTGGGCCTGATGGTATTCCAGCCCATAGGCGGTTTCATATCGGAGACCATAGGAGCCTTTGTCAGCTTTATCATCTATAAGGTGCCTGTGCTGGCCGGTCTGGCCTCAGCCATCTATCTGCCTCTGGTAATGACGGGAATGCACCATGGGCTGATAGCAGTCAACACCCAGCTTATAGCGGATTTCGGCGTCACCTATCTGCTGCCTGTTACCTGTATGGCCGGAGCGGGACAGGTGGGAGCTGCGTTTTACGTATATTTAAAGACAAAGAACCAGAGACTGAAAAAGACCATTAAGAATGCGCTTCCCGTGGGTATGCTGGGTATAGGGGAACCTCTGATGTGGGGCTGTACCATTCCCCTTGGAAAGCCGTTTATAGCCTCCTGTATCGGAGGAGGAATCGGAGGAAGTATTATGGCTGTGATGAAGGTGGCGGCCAAGGTTCCTGAGCTGTCAGGAATCCCCCTGGCGTTCATTACCACCAGATTCCCGCTGTATTTCGTAGGTCTGTTCGCATCCTATGCAGCCGGCTTCATCGTGTGCAGGCTGATGGGATTTACGGACCCGGAGGACTAAACATCAAAAAATAAAAAAGATTAAAAATGCCTAACCCACATTGCCGTTGACTAACAGCCTTCAGGGTGTTTACAATATAATTAAACAGAAGGGCCGGCATGAAAAAGGGATCCCCTGCTCATACCGGGTATGAACGAAAAGGCAACGGAGGTGTGGTTATGCAGTCATTATCAGAGGTTAAGGCAGGAGCTGTCTGTACGATTAAATGGATGTTCGGCAATCCCCAGGTCATGGAGTTTATGCATCAGCATGACATCAGGGAGGGAAGTACCATCAATGTGTTCCAGCACGGAAGGGACAGCATGATAATCGGAATGAACAATATGCGCCTTGCAATCGGAAATGAGGTTGCGGAGCGGATCAAGGTGTGATGCAGGCAGAAAAAATAACAGAACAGACAAGCAAAGCAGACCGTGAAGCAGATAATAAAGTAAATAGTAAAACAGATAACAAAACAGATAATAAAGCAGATAAAAAAACAGATAACAAAACAGATGGAATAAGAGCCGGAAAACAGGCCGCTGATATCTTGATGAGAGGTATCGGCGGCCTGAAATTTTTTTTGGAGTTTCCTCTTGAAATTTTTCCTCTAAAATGTTTCTCTGCCGGGAGAATAATTATGCAGTCAACTTCAAAAAATGTAAGGTAAGTCCCGTCAATTTATTGAATTTTTATATTTATTTAATAAAAATGCTCTTTATTTTTAACGGCTGTAATGATATCCTATAATAGTTTATATGTAAACTATCTGGGGAAGTACAAAAATTAAGAGAATCGGGAGGAAGGTTCCTTATGGCGTTTATTAATTTTAAGGACCAGTGGTTTCAGGAGCTTCGCAAGGTGAACTGGCTAGTCCGGGAATGTGTGGAGGAAAAGTGCAGGCCCTTCGGCATTACCCCGGAACAGGGAAGGGTGCTCAACCATCTCTTTCTGGCGGACGGACAGGTAAACCTGACTCAGCTGAGCAGGAGTCTCCATGTTACAAAAGGAAACTGCTCCATGTTCTGCCGGCGTCTGGAACGGGCTGGTCATATTACAATGGTAAAGAATGACAAAGACGCCCGTTTTATAAATGTGGCCCTTACGGAAAAAGGGCGGTCGTTGGTGCAGGGCATGATAGAGCAGATGGGCAGTCATTCTGAGAAGGATACTATGAGCAAAGAAGATTTGGAGACTATTTTAAAAGGGTTAAAATGTCTGGAAAAGTATTTGCAGAGCTGAACAGCTTTTCCGGATGTTTTTATTTTGCAAGAACAAGGAGGCACAACATGAAAAAAATATTTGCGGAGCTGAACGCGTTCCGGCCGGAACTTCTATGCGTGCTGGTCAGTGTGGCGGCCGGAGTAGGAGCCACGCTGGGGCTTCCCACCTATCTGTCAGATATTATCAACAGGGGAATCGCGGATAAGGATATGAATTACATTCTTCACACCGGCGTTATTATGCTGGGAATCGCTATTCTGGGAATGGTATGTAATATTACCACAGGCTTTTTTGCCTCCAGAATCGCGTTGGGTTTAGGACGGAATGTGAGGAGCAGGATTTTTACAAAGGTGGAATATTTCTCCCAGGCCGAGATCGACACATTTTCAACCGCGTCTTTGATTACGCGCACCAACAACGACATTACCCAGGTACAGAATTTCATGGTCATGTTTCTGCGCGTTATTCTGACAGCGCCTATCATGTGCGTGGTGGGCATCATGCTGGCTTACAGCAAAAATCCGAAAATGTCAAGCATACTTGTGGTGTCCATGCCGGTGATGGTGCTGATTATCAGCCTGATTGGCAGGAGAGCCATGCCGCTTTCCAGAAAGATGCAGACAAGAATTGACCGAATCAACCTGATTATGCGGGAAAAGCTTTCCGGCATCCGGGTTATCCGGGCATTTGGGACAGAGGATTACGAAGAAAAGCGGTTTGACGGCGCCAACAAGGACCTGATGAACAATGCCATGAAAATGATGCATGCCATGTCGCTGTTGGGACCGTCCCTGATACTTATATTAAACCTGACCGTGGTGGGGCTTCTCTGGCGCGCGGGCCAGGGAATCGGCACGGAGCCTGTGATGCCGGGAGATATCCTGGCAATTATCCAGTATGTCATGCAGATCATGATGTCTGTCACCATGCTTTCCATGATTTTCGTCATGTATCCCAGATGCGCTGCTTCGGCGGACCGTATCTGTGAGGTGCTGGATACTGAAAATTCCATCGGGGATCCGGCGGTTCCCAAGCTGTCAGACGGGCAGAGGGGATATCTCACCTTCCGCGATGTAAGCTTCTATTTTCCGGGGGCAAAAGAGCCGGCTGTCAGCCATGTCAGCTTTGAGGCTAAGCCGGGAGAGACCACGGCTATCATCGGAAGTACAGGAAGCGGAAAGACGGCGCTGGTGGGATTGATTCCCCGCTTTTATGATGTCCAGGAGGGCGAGGTCCTGGTGGACGGAGTCAATGTAAAGGATTATGACAGGAGGACCCTGCGCCGGAAAATCGGTTATGTGCCCCAGAAAGCTCTGCTGTTTAAGGGCACCATCATGGAAAATATCCGTTTTGGGGATGATTCGGCCAGCGATGAGCGGGTGAAGGAAGCGGCCGCCATTGCACAATCCACGGATTTCATCGAAGATAAACCGGACGGATTTGACTCATCCATTTCCCAGGGCGGAAGCAATGTCTCAGGCGGTCAGAGGCAGCGCCTGGCAATTGCCAGGGCCATTGTCAGGAAGCCGGAGATATATGTGTTTGACGACAGTTTTTCCGCCCTGGATTTCAAAACGGATTCTGCCCTGCGCCAGGCATTGTCCAAAGAGACGGGAAATGCCACTGTGGTAATCGTAGCACAGCGTGTCAGCACTATCATGAATGCGGACCGGATTATAGTGATGGATGAAGGGAAGGTCATGGGAATTGGTACCCACAGGGAGCTTTTAAATACCTGCGGCACCTACCAGGAAATCGTCCGGAGCCAGTTGTCAGAGGAGGAGATGAGTGCATGAAGCAAATGAATGTGAGGGCAGCAGATAAGAAAATCAATACCAAGGGCACCATGGGCCGTCTGTTCCGTTTTATGAAACCATACCGAATCAGAATCATTCTCATGGTGGCCTGCCTTGTGATGGGAGCCGTGTTTACCACCCAGGGGCCATATACCCTTGGCAGGGCCATGGATGCGCTGGTGGCCGTGGACAGCGCCGGGGTCCTCCAGGGATTTAGAACGTTCATCACTGTTCTGATACAATTGGGCTGTGTGTATGTACTGGCCTTTCTGTTCAACTATTCCGGCCAGTACATTGTGGCAGGAGTGGCGGAGCGCACAATGCATGATCTGCGCATGGCAGTAGACAAGAAAATCCGCCGTCTGCCGCTGGCCTATTTTGACAGCAATACATTCGGAGATGTGCTGAGCCGCGTCACCAATGATGTGGACACCATAGATACCTCCCTTCAGCAGAGCATCAGCCAGGTTATCACAGCCGTCTGTACCATGGTATTTATATTCGTAATGATGCTGGTGGTCAGCCCGGTGCTGACACTGATCGGCATTTGTGTTATCCCGGTTTGCGGCCTGGTGAGCATGAAGGTGGTAAAACATTCCCAGCGGTATTTCCAGGGGCAGCAGTCCGCGCTGGGGGATCTTACCGGGTATGTGGAGGAGATGTACAACGGACAGAACGTGATTGCCGCCTTCGGAAAAGAGGAGGACGTCATCGGGAATTTTGAGGACATAAACAACCGTCTCTACAACAATGGCTGGAGAGCGCAGTTTTCTTCCAGCATCATCATGCCCTTAACACAGGCCCTGACCAACATCGGTTATGTGGGGGTGGCGGTTGTCAGCGGATGGCTCTGTATCAACGGCAGGCTGAGCATCGGTATGATACAGTCCTTTATCCAGTATCTGCGCCAGTTCTCCCAGCCCATCAACCAGGTATCCAACATTGCCAACATCATGCAGGCCACCATGGCTGCGGCCCAAAGGGTATTTGAGTTCCTGGATGCCGAGGAGGAGGTGCCGGAAGCAGAGAAGCCGCAATTCCCCGAAATCCGGGAAGGAAATGTGGATTTCAGCCATGTGCGGTTCGGCTACACAGAGGACCGGACCCTTATTCATGATTTGGACCTCCATGTACACGCAGGCGACAAGATTGCCATTGTGGGACCCACCGGAGCTGGAAAGACAACGCTGGTCAATCTGATTCTGCGTTTTTACGATGTAAACGGAGGGAGCATTACCATTGACGGCGTGGATGTGCGGGATATGAAACGGGAGGCCCTGCGCTCCATGATAGGCATGGTGCTGCAGGATACATGGCTGTTCGCAGGTACCATAAAAGAGAACATCCGCTACGGAAGGCTGGATGCCACTGACCAGGAGGTGACAGACGCTGCCAGGGCAGCCCACGCCAATGGATTCATCATGTCTATGCCGGGAGGCTACGACATGGAGCTTCATGAGGGGGCTTCCAATATCGCCCAGGGCCAGCGCCAGCTCCTGACCATTGCCAGGGCCTTCCTGTCAGACCCGGAAATCCTGATTCTGGACGAGGCAACCTCATCCGTGGATACAAGAACCGAGGTGGCAATCCAGAAGGCCATGAATAAACTGATGGAGGGCCGGACCAGCTTTGTCATCGCCCACCGTTTATCCACGATAAAGGATGCGGAACTGATTGTGTACATGGAGCATGGGGATATCAAGGAAGTGGGAAACCACAGGGAGCTTTTGGCAAAGGGCGGTTACTATGCAGCCCTGTATAACAGCCAGTTTGCAGCAGAGAACGCTGGATAGGCTGTTTGGAACAAAGGATAGTGTGCCTGTGATAAAATCAGGATATAAGGGACAGGAGGGTTTGTCACTTCTCCTGTCCCTTATATTGTCAGGCCAGAGACAGTTTTAACTCACTGTCTCTTTTTAATCTTCAGCTCCGCATAGGCGATAATCTGGTACAGCACCCCTGACACAATGCAGAGGATCACAATGGAGGTCACCACCATGGTCATGGCAAAGGTCTGGGAGCCATAGGTGATCAGATATCCCAGGCCTGCTTTTGCGCTCAGGAATTCGCCTATAATCACACCCACCAGACACAGCCCGATGTTTACTTTCATATTGCTGATGACCAGGGGCAGGGAACCGGGCAGCAGAACCTTTAAGAGCACATCCTTCCTTCCGCCTCCCAGGGAATAAATCAACTTGATTTGCTCCGTATCCATCTGGGAAAATCCGGTGTATAAGGTTAGAATGGATCCAAATACAGCCACGGACACGGCAGCCACCACAATGGTCCGCATGTTATTGCCCAGCCAAACAATCAAAAGGGGGGCCAGGGCGGATTTGGGGAGGCTGTTTAACAGGACAAGAAAGGGCTCCAGCACCTGGGCCACGCTTTTGCTGGACCACAGAAGCAGGGCGCATGCCAGGCCGAAGATGGTGCAAACGGCAAAGCTGATAAGGGTTTCCATAAGGGTGACCCCTGTGTGGAGGAACAGGCTTCCGTCCTTTGCCATGGAAACCAGGCATTTGGCAATCATCACAGGGGAGCTGAAAATAAAGCTGTCAATCCAGTGCATGTCGGCCGCCAACTCCCACAGGGCCAGAAGAAGGACCAGCAGCATGACGCGGCATATGGTCACCTGGCGGTGGCGCCGTATTTCACGGGCCACATATTCCTGCTGTGCCACGGACATATTGCAGGCTGATACAGGCTGTTTATCTCTATTCATAAGTCTTCAGCTCCTTCCATACCATATTAAAGTAAGTGGAAAATTCCGGGCAGTTCCTGCGGTCCAGGGAGCGGATGCAATTTTCCGGAAAATCAATGGACAGGATTTTTTTGACCCGGCCGGGACGGGGAGACAGGACCAGGATGCGGTCAGCCACGCTGATGGCCTCAGACAGGTCATGGGTTACCAGTATGGCGGTCTTGTGTGTCTGGCGTATGATGGAGCTGATGTCGTCGCACACAGACAGCCGGGTCTGGTAATCCAGGGCTGAAAATGGTTCGTCCAGGAGAAGAAGGTCCGGCTTAAGGGCCAGGGTCCGTATAAGGGCCGCTCTCTGGCGCATACCGCCGGACAGCTCCGAAGGTTTGGCATATTCAAAGCCTGCCAGACCGTAGGCTGCCATCATTTCCAGCAGTTCCTGCCTGGCAGGTTCGTCCAACCGCTTTTGAATTTCAAGGCCAAGGGATATATTGGAGAAAATATTTCTCCATTCAAATAAATGATCCTTCTGCAGCATGTATCCAATGGCAGAAGGAGATTTGGTCAGGGGGACGCCGTCTATGGTGATGGTGCCGCCCTCAGGCTTTGTCAGTCCGCACAGCATGGACAGAAGGGTGGACTTGCCGCATCCGGAAGGTCCCACGATAGCCAGGAATTCCCCGGGTGACACATCAAATGATATATGGTCAAGGGCCAGCGTCTCACCATCTAACGAATGGTAGGAATAGCTGACCCCGTTTACTTCCAGTTTGGGAATCATGAAGAAGCTCCTTTCAATTAGAAATCAATTCCTTGATTTATTATATGTAGACAACGGGAAACCGTTCGCCCGGAGCAGGAAAAAGAAAACAGGCCCCTGCCGCTTGATAACGGCAGGAAGCCTGCATGATAACAATATGAGCGTGGGACCTTACCCCCTACTTCTGGTAACTCCAGCTTACTGGCGTGGGTCTGGCCGAATCAAATACCTGGGCTGCGTCAAACAGATCAGTCAGTCGTTTCTTGGACGGATCTGTCTGGATGAGGTCCTCATACAGCCGGTAGCCATCCAGGTTCCTTCTGGCCATGCGGAAGTAGTTTGTCCCCATCTGCGTCCAGTAGGGCTTGCTGGCATCCACATTGCAGAAATAGCGGAATCCCTTGGATTCCAGATAGGCAAAGCGGGGATTGTCCTGATGGTAGGGGCGCCAGTCTGCAATGTCGTTGCCGTAAGGATAAAGGATGATATCAGTGGGCCCGATGAGGGATTCCACCTCAGCCTCCCATTTGTCCGTATCAGCCCGGAACCGTTCCTCGTCAATGGCAAATCCGCCCTCCGGATCATCCGCCACCCCCAGGTGGAGATGGCCCCAGCTGTGGGATGCCAGCTCCCAGCCGTTATCCTTCAGACACTGGGCCACTCTGGCTGCCTGCTCACGGTCAGCCTCATAGGTGGGGCTGTCCTGGTAAGAGGAGGCGGTTCTGTACCCCAGTATGCCTTCATAGCCGGTAAACGCGATAATGGCCCTTGCCCCTTTGTAGGAAAAGTCAGGGTGTTCCTGTATAAAATCCTCCAAAAGCGGAATCAAATCATAGGAACCCGTGGAGGTGGTGCCGTCGTCCATGACCATCTCACAGGTGGGCTTTCCGTCCTCGCCAATCACGACCCGTTTGGCAAACCCGTCCCCGTCCATGTAGGGATAGTAGCAGACATCGTCCTGGGACATGACAAAAGGCTTCTTTCCCTCCGGGAGCATGACGCTTCCCTTTACAAAACGCACGTTTCCATTTTCATCAGGTTCCTCATAGGCCACATCGTGGATGCGGACCAGCACATAGCCCTTCTGGTACATATCCTCCAGTATCTTAAGAAATTCGTCCTTGGTGGTCATGACTGAATTATAGTTGGCGCTGTCCGAGTCCCCGTCAAAAGCCTTGGAGGTATCCATGATAAGGGAGTGGAAAAAAATGTGGGTGACAGCGTTCATATCAGCTGGAACCAGGGCGGCCTTCTGTGATTCATACCGTGCCAGCGCCTCCTTCATGCGGGAGTCATTCAGGTCCAGGCCGCTGGAGTTGATAAGCTCTGCCGCCTTGTCATAATCATACCCCATGGCGATACGGTCAGCCTGGGCTATGAGCCGGGAAATGTCGTCCTGGGGAATTTCGGCAAAAGGCTGGTTTGATGAGTCGCCGCCGGAAGCGGGGCCGGAACCGCTGTCGGGATAGCGGTCGGAATTGCTGCCCTCGTCCGGATTAGGGGAGCCGTTCCCTGATGAGGCTATGACCTGGACCGTTCCGTCCGGCTGTTTCGCTAAAACAAACCGGTAGAGGGCGAAAATGCCGCCCCCTACCAGTACAGTGATTGCTAATAATAAAATAAATGTAGGAAGATGCCGTGACATCCGTGCAAGCTTCTGCCTGCGCCTGCGGGACTGCCGGCGTCTGAAATCTGCTCTGCTCATAAAATTTCTCCTGTAACTGGTACTTGCCTACCTATTATAGCATAGATTCCATGAAGTGGGTACTATGAAAGAAAAAACAAATATTGGAATTGAAATTCAACTTGTTCCGTGGTATGTTTAAGTTGGTATGAATAAACATAAAGGAGAACAGGAACATGGAAGATATGGTAAAGGATCCTAATTGCGCATATTGTATGCAGGGCGAACTGGTGGCTAAGTTCGGTTATCCTGTGTGTGAGATGAAGACAGGCTTTCTCTATGTATTTAAGGAGCAGAGCAAGAAGGGAAGGGTTGTTCTGGCGCATAGGAAGCATGTCAGCGAGCTCATTGACCTGACCAATGAGGAGAGGAATGATTTCTTTGCAGAGGTAGCCCAGGTGGCCCGCGCCGTACATAAGGTATTCCAGCCGGACAAGGTAAACTACGGCGCTTACGGCGATACAGGACATCACCTGCATTTCCACATTGTCCCCAAATATGAGGGCGGTGAAGAATGGGGCGGCACCTTTGAGATGAACAGCGGAAGGACCATGCTCACAGACGCTGAGTACGAGAAGATGGCAGAGGACTTAAGACAGGCCCTGAAGGAAGTATAATTATAATAAGGTAGGAAGATAAAGCAGTATATGCAGCAGGAGCCGGGAGACAATCACGGCCTGCTGCATTTTTTTGCGGTAAAAATCAAGGCTTTGCGGGCATAAGCTGTCTGTCCACTCCCATACAATTAGTAGCAGATGATTTTATTGGAGGAAAATATGAGACGGATTGCAGCGATATTATGCTCGGCGGCAATACTGGCCTCCTATCCCGGGATTGCCGCCCTGGGCCAGGAACCGGCAATCGCCATCCCCGTGGGAGCGGGGGTATCAGGGAGCAGCCTCTATGGACAGGAAGATGGATGGACAGGGGAGGATGTACAGGCGGCGGAAAGTGCGCAGACGGTAGATGTGCAGACGGCGGGGGACGCGCGGGCCGCAGGAGATGTGCAGACGGCGGGAGATGCCCAGGCAGCGCCTGCAGACCAGAGTCAGGCAGCTGTCCAGATAGCCGCTCCATCGGCCATTCTCATGGAAGCATCTACCGGACAGGTAATCTATGAAAAGGATGCAGATGAAAAGCGAAGCCCGGCCAGTGTTACCAAGGTTATGACGCTGATATTGATTTTTGATGCCCTTCAGTCCGGAAAGATCCAGCTGACGGACGAGGTAGTTACCAGCGCCCACGCCAAATCCATGGGAGGTTCCCAGGTGTTCCTGGAGGAAGGCGAGAAACAGACCGTGGAAACCTTGATTAAATGCATTGTCATTGCATCCGGCAATGACGCGTCTGTGGCCATGGCGGAGTACATAGCAGGCAGCGAGGATGAGTTTGTACGGATGATGAATGAAAGGGCAGCCGGCCTTGGTATGTCCAACACCCATTTCGTGGATTGCTGCGGACTTACGGAATCCCCGGACCATTACACTACGGCCAGGGACATCGCCATCATGAGCCGCGAGCTGATTAATAAATATCCTCAGATACATAGTTATTCCACCATATGGATGGAGAATATAACGCATGTCACAAAGCAGGGAACCAAGGAATTCGGCCTGTCCAATACAAATAAGCTGCTCAAGATGGCAACTAATTTTACGGTCACAGGCCTTAAGACAGGTTCCACTTCCATTGCAAAATACTGCCTGTCTGCCACAGCGGAAAAGGACGGGGTGCGCCTGATTGCCGCCATCATGGCTGCGCCGGATTTTAAGGCCAGGTTTGCAGACGCCCAGACCCTTCTCAACTATGGATATGCAAACTGCAAGCTCTATGAAGACAAGGAACATCTGCCGCTTCCCCAGATGCCGGTTACCGGCGGCGTGGAGGATGAGGTAGGGCTTACCTATGAGGGAACATTTTCCTATCTGAGCCTTAAAGGGGAGGATTTGGGAGCTATTGAGAAAAAGCTGGTGCTTTTGGAATCCGTACCCGCTCCGGTGGAACCGGGGCAGAAGGCAGGTGTGCTGGAGTACTCCCTGGGAGGCAAAAAACTGGGAGAGGTTAATGTGCTGACCAACGGGAGCATACGGGAGGCAGGTTATATGGATTATCTGAAGAAGCTTGTGGGGGCCTGGAAGCTGAACCGGCAGTAGCTAATAGCTTTATGTGCAGAGGATTATTTGCAGGGGCTGATATTCAGGGTAATGAAATAAGGGGTATTAATTTCGCTGTCATCCTGATGGATGGCAGCCTTTTTAACGGGGATTAAAATGCCGCAAATGTTTTTGTTAACTGTTTCTATGTGCCCCTATCAACTTCTATATATTCCATCGCATTCTATGACCTTCGGCAAAATATATGAGGCTCTGTGGAGTAACGGATTGGGGATATGGGGATGGATAAGAAGCTTGTATTTTGGGCAGCGTAATGGTTGATTGGCATGGAGCGCTTTTGCTGGCAAAACATGGTGAGTAAAGAAGCAGAAAACAGATATAAACTAAATCAATGACAGAAAAGGTAAAAAGCAGCGAAAAATAAAAGACAGCAAGGAAAATGACAACAAAATCAGCTAAAGGGCATAACTTTGTTAGCTGGTTTTGTTGTCGGGCTTGTTGTCTGCCGTATTGTCGATTGATTGCTTTTATTTGTTTGGCCTGCTGTTTGTTCTACTATCTGTTCAGCTATCTGTATTGCTGGCTGTATTGCCGTCTATTTTGCCGCCTGTTCAGAAAATTGTGTGGTCACAAGGTCTTCATAGGGAACACGTGCCGACAGTTCGCCTGCCTCTTCCAGAATGTTTTCCAGAAGCTCAAAGCTTTCTTTCTCAAATACGGTGTCATCCTTCCATGTATCCTGGTCCTTATAACGGCCTACGATAACCGCGAGTTTATCCACCGGTGTTTCTTTAAACTGGGGCTGTATGGTTTTGGCTATTTCTTCGGCTGAATGGGAGTTTACGTAGTCCATGCCTTTTTGAATTGCATTGGTAAACTTCTGAATGATTTCCGGGTTCTGTTCCACGTAACTCTTCCTGGCACAGTAAGCAGTGTAAGGTACATATCCGGATTCTGTTCCAAGAGAAGCCACCACATATCCGCTTCCTTCGCTCTCCAGAGTGGTTGCAAAAGGCTCAAATTCCACGGTATAGTCCGCATCATCGCTGGTAAATGCAGCTGCGGTCAGCCCGAAGTTAATGCTCTGGTCAATAGAAAGGTCTGTTTTGGGGTCCATACCGTGTTTCTTCAAGATATACTCAAAGACCATCTGAGGCATGCCTCCTGCGCGTCCGCCGAGAACCTTCTTGCCTTTCAGGCTTTCCCACTTAAAATTATCCTCAGGCTGGCGTCCCACCAGGAAGTTGCCTGCACGCTGGGTCAGCTGGGCGAAGTTCACCGCATAGTCCTGGGAACCTTCCTGGTATACGTAGATGCTGGCCTCGGAGCCCATGAAGCCAATCTGGGCGTCACCGGAGATAAGGGCGGTCATAACCTTATCAGCACCGGCACCGTTGACAAGGGTCAGGTCGATGCCTTCGTCCTCAAAGTAGCCCAGTTCGATGGCTGCGTATTGGGGGGCGTAGAAGATGGAATGGGCTACCTCGTTGAGGACCAGCGGGGTGTTGCCTGAGGATGAACTGCCGGATGATTTTGAACAGCCGGTTAGGGCAGCGGCGCCCATAGCTGCTGCCAGAAGAATGCTAATTGCTTTTTTCATCAATATGCTCCTTATATGATTTGGTATAGTATAGTCTATTAGGGCTGGAGGGAATCGGTGAATAAAACATTGGGAACTGAGAAATTAGTTTTAATTGCCTGTGATGTCAAAAAATGATATGATTGACAGTAGTCATGTAAATAGAGGACAGCGGCCGGATTATTTAGGAAAGGAAGCATTTGTATTCATGAATGATTCATTACAATATTACAACCAACATGCAAAAGAATTTTCTGACAGCACAAGGGATGTGGAGTTTAAGGAGATGCAGGAGCGTTTCCTGGCGTATCTGAAGCCGGGAGCCAGAATCCTGGATTTCGGGTGCGGCTCCGGCAGAGATACGAAGTATTTCCTGGACAGGGGATTTGAGACGGATGCCGCGGATGGTTCGGAAGAACTGGTCAGGATAGCTTCTGGATATACAGGAATTGAAGTGAGGCTGATGTATTTTCAGGATTTAGATGAAAAGGAAGCCTATGATGGAATCTGGGCATGTTCTTCCATCCTGCATCTGGCTTATAGAGAACTGGAGGATGTGTTTATCAAAATGGCCCGTGCTTTGACATCACATGGAATACTGTATACATCCTTCAAGTATGGTACCGCTGAGGGTGAGCGCAATGGCCGTTATTTTACGGATATGACGGAAGAAAAGATGGATAAGCTGTTAAAAGATGTAAATTCGTTTGACATATTGGAGATGTGGGTAACGAGTGATGTCCGTCCGGGGAGAGCAGAAGAAAAATGGCTGAACATGATATTGAGGAAAAAATAGAATCGCTGAGGCAGATTCAAATGGAAATCGGGCCCTGTGAGGTCATTACCGGGGGAAGGGATAAAAAAAGATTTCTGTTATACCAGCTGGAGCTCAGCATGCTAAAGGCTGAGCGGATTGATATGATTGTGTCGTTTCTCATGGAGTCCGGAGTGCGTATGATTCTGGATGATTTGGAGCAGGCGCTGAATCGCGGAGTAAAAATCAGAATCCTGACCGGAAATTATCTGGGAATTACACAGCCGGGGGCATTGTGTCTGATAAAGGAACGGTTGGGGGACCGGGTGGACCTCCGGTTTTACAACGAAAAGGGACGGTCGTTTCACCCTAAAGCCTACATATTCCGAAGAAAGGATTTTGGGGAAATATACATTGGTTCATCCAATGTATCACGCAGCGCCCTTACATCCGGTATAGAATGGAACTATCATTTTGATGAAAGGCGGGACAGCCGGAATTTTCATCAGTTTTGCGGCACTTTTGAGGATCTGTTTTATAACCACTCCATCGTCATAAATGATGAGGTTCTGAAACAATATTCCAAAGAATGGAAAAGACCGGCGGTTATCCGGGATATGGAACGGTATGACAGCCTTGACGACGAGACGGACGGGGAAGTGGTATTTCAGCCAAGAGGAGCACAGATAGAAGCTCTGTACGCGCTGAAAAACAGCCGATTGGAAGGAGCGGAGAAGGCATTGATCTGCGCCGCCACAGGTATTGGAAAAACATATCTGGCTGCGTTTGATTCTCAGCCTTATGAAAGAGTCCTGTTTGTGGCCCACCGGGAAGAAATACTGAAGCAGGCAGCAGAAAGCTTCAGGAATGTGAGACATTCCGATGATTATGGCTTTTTTTATGGTAAAGAGAAAACAAGGGATAAATCCGTGATTTTCGCTTCTGTTTCCAGTTTGGGTAAAACAGATTATCTCAATGAATCATACTTTGCCAGGGATTATTTTGATTATATTGTTATTGACGAATTCCATCATGCTGTTACAGACCAGTATAAAAAAATCATGGAATATTTTAAGCCCCGGTTCCTGTTAGGGCTGACAGCCACACCGGAAAGAATGGATGGAAGAAATATATACGCGCTATGCGATTATAACGTACCTTATGAGATTGGCCTGAAAGATGCCATTAACAAAGGTATGCTGGTACCATTTCATTATTATGGAATTCTGGACGAGACAGTGGACTATTCCAAGATTCGCATTGTAAAAGGAAAATACGATGAGGAAGAACTGACAAAGGAATTCATAAAGGGCAGGCAGTACGAACTGATTTATAAATACTATATGAAATACCGCTCAAAAAGGGCGTTGGGATTTTGCTGTTCACGCACACATGCGGAGCAGATGGCAAAGGAATTCTGCCGTCGCAATATTCCGGCGGCAGCTGTATACAGCGATTCAGACGGCGAGTATGCTGTTGAGAGAAGTGAAGCGATAGAGAAGCTTAAGCGTGGTGAGTTAAAGGTTATTTTTTCTGTGGATATGTTCAATGAAGGGTTAGATATCAGCGAAATTGATATGGTTATGTTTTTGAGACCCACAGAATCCCCGGTGGTATTTCTCCAGCAGCTTGGGCGGGGGCTGCGTAAAAGCAGGGATAAGGAATACCTGAATGTACTGGATTTTATCGGTAATTATGAAAAAGCAGGCTCGGCACCGTTCTTTTTAAGCGGAAGAAGTTATTCAAGTGCGGAAGCCGGAAGAATGCAGCAGCAGGATTTTGAGTATCCGGATGACTGTCTGGTTGATTTCGACCTGCGTCTGATTGATTTATTCCATGAGATGGCAAAGAAGAGGGCGAAAAAGGAAGAGCGGATCCGCAGTGAATACTTCCGTATTAAGGAGATGCTGGGCGGCAGAGTGCCGGCCCGTATGGATTTGTTTACCTATATGGAGGAAGAAATACTCCAGATATGTAATGGTTTGCAGAACAGTCCGTTTAAACATTATCTGAGGTATTTGGATAGCCTGGGTGAGCTGGGAGACAGAAACCGTGCCATATTTAATAGTATTGGCAATGATTTTCTGGAGATGCTGGAGACCACGCAAATGACCAAGTCCTATAAGATGCCGGTCCTTTTGGCATTTTATAACAATGGCAATGTCAAAACTCAGATTGATGAGGATGATATATACCGGGGCCATAAGGAGTTTTATTATACGGCAAATAACTGGAAGGATTTAGCGAAAGATAAGAGTACAAGTGACTTCCGTACATGGGATAAGAAACGCTGTACCAGAGAAGCCTTAAAAAACCCGGTCCGCTTTTTGCTGCAGTCCGGAAAAGGTTTTTTTGTGCGTAAAGAGGGCTATGTACTGGCTCTGAATCCGCAGTTATATGAGGCGGTGGAAATGGACGGGTTTTCCGAACAGATGAAGGATGTGATTGACTACCGGACCATGGATTATTACCGGAAGCGGTATGAAGGGAAAACAGAATAAGCATTAGACAGATGAATCGGTTGATGTAAAGCGCCGGTATTATTACTGCAATATTCCTTTGCGGTAACAATACCGGCGCTTTTACATTGTTCCTTCCCGCCCGTGCAGATAGCTGCCCGCAGCCAACTCCCGCCCCGTCCTTTAAGATATTCTGCACTACCCCCGCCAAATCCCATTCCATCATCCAAACAAATATTCAACAAAAACCCTTGACAATACCGATAAAATGTAGTAAATATAAATATAAGGACATGTTATGGACATGACCGAAACTAAAAAATCCAAAAGACTGCAGCTTTTGGAAAGGGGAATAACCAAGGAGGTCAGAATGAACGAAAGTGTTAATTATTTGGATTATGCCAACAGCCCTCTGATGTGGGCAGCAGCGGCTTTGGCAGTAGCGGTGGTAGTATTTCAGTCAATTCTGTTTATGAAAAGGTCTATAAAGGCAGCCAGCGAGTCGGCCCTCACCACGGACCAGGTACATAAGGCAATCAAGAGCAGCGTGATATCATCCATTGGCCCGTCCGTAGTAATCCTGGTCACCATGATATCCCTGCTGGTTACCATGGGTGCGCCGGTGGCGTGGATGCGTCTGTCATTTATCGGTTCTGTTAACTATGAGGCCATGGCGGCCGGATTCGGCGCCCAGGCCATGGGAAAGACACTTCAGACCATGGATACCATGGCATTTGCCTGCGGCGTTTGGACCATGGTGTGCGGTTCGCTGGGCTGGCTGATTTTTACCTTCCTGTTCTGCGATAAGATGGACAAGGTTAACCACTTAATGTCAAAGGGCAATGCCAAGATGGTTCCCATCATTTCCGCAGGCGCCATGCTGGGTGCGTTTGCCAACCTGGCTTCCGGCAACTTCTTTACGGCAGAGGGTTCCCTTACCTTCACCAACGCACCGGCAATCGCTACCATAGCTGGCTGTGTTATCATGATGGTACTGGTGAAGCTGTCAAGGGCCAGGGATATCGCTTGGCTCAGGGAGTGGGCATTTGCAATTGCCATGTTCAGCGGCATGTTCATCGGATATGCTGTCAGCGTAATCTAAGGAGGGTTAGAAGATGAAAAACGATTATTATTCTGGTACATATATCCCCGGAATCGTGAAATGGGGAAAGATTACACTGCTGCTGGGCATTTTCGCAGGATTCCTTCCTGCTCTTGTGATGGCCTTCCGGGGCTATATGCCTCCGGTGTCCGCCATTATCGCCGGCACTCTGATGCAGATCAGCGTAAGCGGAGCATTTTACATTGTTGAGCCCATTTCCTACTTCCCGATTCTGGGCATTCCGGGAACCTACCTTACCTTCCTTTCAGGCAATACCTCCAACATGCGTGTGCCGTGTTCTTCCGTGGCTCAGGAGGCGGCCGGAGTGGAGATGGGTACGGAGGAAGGCTCCATTATTTCCACCATCGGTATTGCAACGTCCATACTTGTCAATGTGGTGATTCTTACCGTGGGGGCTGTTGCGGGCAGCGTTATCCTGAACATTCTCCCTGCGCCTGTGAAGGAAGCCCTTAATTTCCTGCTTCCCGCGCTTTTCGGCGCTGTATTCGGACAGTTTGCCGCAACACGTCCCAAACTTGGCGTGGTGGCCGCCATCATCGCCATTGGCATGAACTGGCTTATGAAGCTGGGCTTCTTAAGCTTTATACCGGGTAATCCATCCTATGTGGTAATCCTGGTGGCTGTGTTTGGCTCTATCTATGCAGGCAAGCTTCTCTACAAGAAGGAGCTGCAGGCTGACTGATAAGCAGAGCTAGATAAGGTAAGAGATAGACAAGGAAAAGGAATAGATAAGAAAAAGGGATAGACAAGAAAAAGGGATAGGATACTTTGCACAAGCGCCCGGGGCATGGGCGCTGTGTGCACATGAAGGCTTATATAATGAGGAGGATAACTATGCTGTCACGCGAACGGATGCAGGAACGTTTTTTGGAATTGGTTCAGATTTACAGCCCTTCCGGCGGGGAGAAGGAGCAGTGCCAATGGCTTATGGACTATTTTAAGGAGAGAGGAATCGAGGCCTCCATAGATGAAGCCGGGAAGGCATATGGAGGAAACGGCGGAAATATTATCGCCCATGTCAAGGGAGAGCCATGTAATCCTCCCTTCTGCTTTGTGGCCCATCTGGACCAGATTGAGCCGTGTAAGGATGTGAGACCGGTGGTGGATGGACATATTATCCGCACGGACGGAACCACCACCCTGGGGGGAGATGATAAGGGGGCTGTGGCCTCCATACTGGAAATCGTGGAAGATATTGCGGAGACCAACAGGCCCCACAAGGAGTTTTATATCATGTTTACTGTCTCTGAAGAGACAAGCATGCAGGGGACCAAACACATGGACCCGTCCCGCCTGCCATGTAAGAACATGGTCATAGCAGACGCAACAGGCCCGGCAGGAATCATTGCCTATAAGGCCCCGGCCATGGAGGCCATAAGGTGCACGGTGAAAGGCCGTAAGGCCCATGCGGGTATTGAACCTGAGAAGGGAATCAATGCTGTCGTGGCAGCGTCCAGGGCAATCAGCCGGATGCATATTGGGCGGATTGACCAGGAGACCACATCCAATATCGGGCGGATCGAGGGAGGGGCAGCCACCAATATCGTGACCGATGAGGTGACATTTACCGCCGAGATACGTTCCCACAGCATGGATAAGCTGAGGGATGAAGTGGCTCACATGGAGGAATGCCTGAAGGCAGCCTGCCTGGAGATGGGGGCCGCTTATGAAATGGAACATGAACTGGCATATCCTTCCCTGGAGGTAAGTCTTGACAGTGATTTGTACCGCATGACAGCCCAGGCCATGGAGAAGGAGGGAATCGAACCCAGGCCCATGGTTATCGGCGGCGGCAGCGACGGCAATATATTGGCCGGATACGGCTGCAGCAGCCTTATATTAAGCGTTGGCATGATGGACGTACATACTGTGCAGGAAGCATTGGATATGGATGAACTGTGGAAGGCCACCAGGGTCATGAGCCGGATGACAGAACTGTAAGTATAGATGACAAGGAATGATGATATGGACAAAGAAGAACTGAAACAGAGATGCCTTAATGTGATTGAGGAACACCGGGACGAAATCATTGCCCTGGGAAAGGAAGCTTATAAAACGCCGGAGCTGGGCTTTAAGGAGTTCAGGACGGGAAAACTTATGGAGGAAGCTTTTTGCAAGCTTGGGCTGGAGCCGGAGACAGGTGTATCCTATACAGGCTGCCGTGTGTCCTCCGGTCTCAAGGGAAACGGGCCTAGGGTGGCGGTGATGGGAGAGCTGGACTGCATCATGTGCGACTCCCACCCGGATGCAGCTGAGGGCGGAATGGTTCATGCCTGCGGGCATAATGTGCAGCTGGCAAACATGTACGGGGCAGCCATAGGTATCCTTACGTCAGGCGTCATGGAGCACCTGGGGGGCGCCGCTGACTTTATAGCCATACCAGCAGAGGAATGTGTGGATTATGAGTACAGAAACCGCCTCATGAGTCAGGGAACCATCCACTATCTGGGAGGAAAGCAGGAGCTTATGTACCGCGGTGGCCTGGACGATACGGATATGGTTCTTCAGTGCCATATGATGGAGATGGAGCCGGGGAAATGCTGTATCCTGGACACCAAGGGCAATGGATTCATCAGCAAAACCGTGCATTTCCTGGGAAAGGCGGCTCACGCCGGTTTTGCCCCGGAACAGGGAATCAATGCCCTGAACATGGCGGAGCTGGCCATGAACAATATTCATGCACTGAGGGAAACCTTCAGAGACGAGGACAAGGTGCGGGTAAGCATTGTAATCAAGGAGGGCGGAGGCCTGGTAAATGTGGTGCCGGAGCGCGTTACCATGGAAATCATGGTCCGTGCCTTTACCATTGGCGCCATGGAGGATGCCTCCCATAAGGTGAACCGGAGCATGAAGGCAGCTGCCATGGCGTTGGGGGGCAAGGTGGAGATTCACGACTGTATCGGCTATCTGCCTCTGAACACGGAACGTCAGATTGCACGATTGTACCGTGACAACATGATGGCTTACGAACATGCCGGGGAAGATGCGTTTGTGGAGGACTGGGAGACAGCCGGCTCCACGGACCTGGGGGACATTTCCCAGATCATGCCCTGTATGCATATCTGGGCAGGTGGCATAAAGGGCGGTCTACACACGGAGAATTACCGGATGGACGACCCGTACACCGCCTACATTGTGCCAGCCAAGATGATGGCCCTTACCATCATTGATCTGCTGTGGGATGAGGGCGCTAAAGGAAAGGAAATCATAAGGGATTTCCGGCCCGCACTGACAAAGGAAGAATATCTAAATCTCTTAAAAGACCATCAGGTGGTTGATTTATACGATGCTTCTGATTTATAATCGGTATAAGGCGCGCTGTGCGCAAAGAATCGGGAGGTTGACAGTATAAATGATAGTGGGAGTAGTGGGGCCAAGGGAATCCTGCGTAATCATCAGGAAAGCAATACAGCAGATTGACCAGAGTCATGAGGTGCGTTTATATACAAGAGAGCTGGTAAGGGAGGCCGTGGATGTCATTGATACCTGCGAGCAGGAGTGCGACGGCGTGATATTTACCGGAAGCGGCATCTGCGACTATGTGCTGGGGCATCACCAGATGCAGAAACCTTACACATACATCAGACGGTCCGCCAGCAGTATTGCGGAAGTATTTCTGAAAATGGTCAGGGAAGGGCGGGAAATCGACACCTTCAGTATTGACGTGGTGGAGAAGCAGATTATTGAGGATATCCTGGATGCCTTTCACATACAGCCCAGGAATATATATACCTGCCCGCTGCTTGCAGGTGTGGCGGAGGAAGAGTATGTTGCATGGCATATGGAGCTGCTGGAGAAGAAGATGACCGATGTGGCGGTCACTGCTTATGTGGCAGTCTATCATATGATAGAAGAAAAGGGCGGCAGGGTTTTTTACCTGGAGCCCAAACGCTCCCAGGTCAGGGATGCCCTGGCCGATCTGGAAAAGGGCTGGGCCCTGGCCCAGGCAGAGTATTCGCAGATTGCGGTGGAATTGATACAGATGTCCAACTTCCCGGAGAAGGAGGACCAGTATTACAGTGCCATGGCAAGCAAGGCTGAATTTGAAGTGGAACTGATACGCTACGTAAGGGGAATCCAGGGATCTGTATTCCCCTTTGGGCGTGATGAATACGTGATTTACGCCAACTCCGGGGTGGTGAAGGGAAAAAAGAACCACAAGGACCTGAGGATTCTTCAGAGGGAGGGAAAGAACCTGGGATTGGTGGTAAATGCAGGCCTGGGCATGGGCCTGACGGCTTACCAGGCAGAGATGCATGCCAGGAAAGCCCTGGAATATTCTCTTGGCAAGGGAGAGGGAGGGATCTTCCAGATTGATGAGGAGGAGAAGATTCAGGGCCCCCTGGGCCTGGAGCAGCAGCTTCAGTACAGCATGATATCCTTTGACCCCAAAATACAGACGATTTCCGAAAAGACCGGACTCAGTATGGAATCCATTTTGAAAATTCAGGCTATTGCGGATGTGAGGAAGAGCTATGTGTTTGACGCTTCGGAACTGGCGGAATGTCTGGGCATCACGGTCAGGAGCGCCAGGCGTATTCTCAGTAAGATTCAGGCAGCCGGACTGGGGACGGTCTGTGCCAGGGAAAGCGCTGCCAAGGGCGGCCGCCCCAGGGCTTTGGTGGAGCTGAATTTCGGTCTCCGGGATAAGACTCATAAGGATTAGCTGATAAGGATGAATACCTGTTCCGGTTGTCACTGCGCTGTATTTCTGATAAAATGGTTCCATGGAAACGCATAAGCAGATAACCGGAAATAAAGAATCGGATACAGGAGAGAAAAGGCGATGGACTACAAGATTATCGTACTGGATTTGGACGGTACACTGACCAACCGTGACAAAATCATCACACCCAGGACAAAAGAGGCCCTGATGAATGCCCAGGAAGCGGGAAACGTGGTGGTGCTGGCATCCGGGCGGCCCACGGCCGGCGTGGAGCCGTTGGCAAGGGAGCTGGAGCTGTCACGTTTCGGCAGCTATATCCTGTCCTATAACGGCGGAATGATCACAAACTGCAAGACAGGTGAAACCGTGTTTTCTTCACTGCTGCCCAGGGAGTCCAATCAGAAGATTATCGGGCTGGCAGAGGAGCACAGGGTAGATATCCTTACTTATGAGGGTGAGGAAATTATTACTAACAATGTGGAATGCCCCTATGCCATTGCCGAGTCCAACATCAACCACCTGCCCCTGCGTCAGGTGGAAGACATGAAGTCCTATGTGGATTTTAAAGTCCCCAAGTTCCTGATGCTGGATGACGGCGATTACCTGGTGACTGTGGAGCCTAAGGTAAAGGCTGCCATGGGCCGCGATTTCAGCGTGTACCGTTCCGAGCCGTATTTCCTGGAAATCATGCCAAAGGGAATTGATAAGGCCCGGTCGCTGGCCCGTCTGCTGGAAGTGCTGGGGCTTGACCGGGAGCAGATGATAGCCTGCGGCGACGGTTACAATGACCTGACTATGATTAAGTATGCCGGTCTGGGCGTGGCTATGGAAAATGCTGTTCTCCCGGTGAGGCAGGCCGCTGATTATATCACCGCATCCAATAATCACGACGGCGTGGGACTTGTGGTTGAGAAGTTCATGCTGTCCTGAAAGGGTCAGGGAAAATAGCAGAAAACATACCTGGAAAAAGTGCGGAGAAAGCGCCGGAAAAAATGCCCTTATAAAATCTCCCGTCACGTATGGACTTTCAGACTTTAATATGCTAAAATGAACAAGTATGGGGCTTATATGACCTGTAATCATTTTACAATACACATGCGGAGGGGGAAGGCCGTATGAATTATAAGGAGAGATAACCAGGACATGAACAAGAAAATTAAAACAGAAGCAGTGGACCATCTATTTGATGCCATACTAACTTTAAAGACTCCGGATGAATGTTATAAGTTTTTCGAGGATGTGTGCACCATCAATGAACTGCTGTCCCTGTCCCAGCGCTATGAAGTGGCCAAGATGCTGCGGGAAGGCAAGACCTACCTGGAGATTGCGGAGAAAACAGGCGCATCCACCGCTACCATCAGCCGGGTAAACCGTTCGCTGAATTATGGAAGTGACGGATACGACATGGTGTTCGCCAGGCTCACAGGGGGAACGCAGGCAGACAAAGGGGATAATGAAAGCTGAGTATGATAAAGGGTGTATTAAAAAACGGATATTGCGGCAGGATTATTGCTGCGATATCCGTTTTGTTTTCTGGCTCTTTGTCAATAGTTGGGGTGGGATTTGTTAAAATCCCGC